>Ga0169931_10002083_pt1 | contig 32885 bp, 29 predicted proteins | sample Kivu_15m_20L_FD_129675 | JGI IMG/M metagenome (GOLD analysis project Ga0169931, IMG submission 129675) | Freshwater microbial communities from Lake Kivu, Western Province, Rwanda to study Microbial Dark Matter (Phase II) - Kivu_15m_20L... | ecosystem: Environmental > Aquatic > Freshwater > Lake...
ACTGCCTCCCATCTACCGGTGGTTCCAGAACGGTATGGACCGAGCCGGTTGGCTGCTGGTCGTGCTCATGCCCGGGAGCAATCTCGTATGCCTGATGGCGGGGCACCGGCGAATGGCGGCATCACGTTTCGTCCCCCTCATCATGGTTGGCATCGCCCTCAAGCTGGGGGTGCTGTGGGCGGGCGGCAAGGCCTTCGAGGACCAGATACGCGCCTTCCTCGGCTGGATCGAGGACTACCAGTGGTGGATCGTGGGGGCACTGTTCGCCATCAGTTTCCTGCAGTCGTTCCGCCGGGCTCGGCGCGACATCCCCGAGGTGCTGAGCGAGATCGAACATCCGCACTTCCCACCCCCCGGCGAGCCGCTGCCACCTCCCGGTGAACGGCGCGACCCCTGAGGCGTGCACCATCGCCGCCGTAGTGGCACACTGCGGTGCATGGCAACTGTGACCCTTAGGGGCAACCCCGTTCCGACCGTCGGCGATCTGCCCAGCGTGGGCTCCAAGGCGCCGGAGTTCCATCTCACCGGCGGCGACCTGAGCGATGTGTCACCCGCCTCCCTGGCGGGGAAGAAGGTGGTGCTGAACATCTTCCCGAGCATCGACACCCCGACGTGCGCCACCAGTGTGCGGCGTTTCAACGAGCGTGCCGCACAGCTCGAGGACACGGTGGTGCTGTGCGTGGCCGCCGACCTCCCCTTTGCCATGACACGCTTCTGCGGTGCTGAAGGACTGTCGAACGTGCAGGTCGCCTCGACCTTCCGCAGCTCCTTCGGGGACGACTTCGGCGTGAAGCTGGCCGAGGGTCCGCTCTCGGGCCTCATGGCTCGCGCCGTCGTGGTGCTCGATGCCGACGGCACCGTGGTGCACAGCCAACTGGTGCCCGAGATCGCCGACGAACCCGACTACGACGCGGCCCTCGAGGCGCTCGCCTAAAAGCTGGGGGTCGGGCGCTACAGCCCGAGCAGACCCTCGATACCGACGGTGAGAGGTCGGCCCAGTTCGGCGACACGGGTGCACGCCAAGGTGACACCTGCCATGAACGACACCCTGTCGTAACTGTCGTGCCGTATGGTCAGCGTCTCGCCACGACCCCCCATCAGCACCTCTTGGTGAGCCACCATCCCGCGCACGCGCAACGAGTGCACGTGAATACCGGCCGGACCCACGCCGCCTCGAGCACCCGGCACCAGCTCGTGTTTCGTGGGGTCGGGCGCCCACTCTGTGCTCGCTGCGGCGATACGTTCCATGGTGGTCATCGCCGTTCCCGATGGAGCGTCGATCTTGGCGTCATGGTGCAGTTCGATGACGTCCACGGTGTCGAACCACGGCGCCGCCAGCTCGGCGAAGCGCATCATCAGGACGGCGCCGATGGCGAAATTCGCTGCCACCAGGCAGTTGCTTCGCGTGAAGTCGACTTCCATGCGAGCCAAGTCGTCGGGCGACCACCCTGTCGTGCCGACCACGGCGTTCACGCCGTGCAGGGCCGCCCACGACACGGTGGTGCGCGCCGCCTCGAGTGTGGTGAAGTCGACCACCACCTGTGCGCCGGCATCGGCGAGGGCCCGCAGCCCACTGGCGACGGTCAGGTCACACAGTCGTTCACCGGCGCAGGCCGGATCGACGGCAGCCACCAGTTCGAGGCCCGGATGTTCAGCGACCGCGGCGCAGACCGTGCGCCCCATGCGGCCCCCCGCACCCACCACACCCACCCGGATCAACGACGCCTCGCCTGGGTTCATGCGCCCATGCTGCCACGTACGGGACCCACGGCCACCAGACGCCGGGGTGCGCCGAACACTCGGTCCAGCACCCGGCGGACCGCCTCGTGGTCCACGGCGCGCCACCGCCGGATCTGCTCGTCGACGGGAATGACCTCACCCACCGTGACCAGCGCGTCACCCAGTCGCGCCATGCGAGCGCCCGTATCGTCCAGGCCCAGTTCGTACGAGCCGGTCAGGTAGCCGACTGCCACCTCCAGTTCTTCGTCGCTGATGCCGTCACGGCGAAGGGCGCCCAGTTCGCGGTCCACCAGTTCGATCACCTCGTCGGCGTGCTCGGGCATGGTGCCGGCGTACACCGTCACCATGCCGCTGTCGACGAAGCTGGCTGCGCCCGAATAGACGCTGTACGCCAGGCCGCGCCGTTCGCGGATCTCGTCGAACAGCCGGCTCGACAGGCCGCCACCCAGCACATGGTTGACGACGTCGAGTGCCTCGTGATCGGGGTCGGTACGCGACAGGCCGCGCCAGCCCCACGCCAGATGTACCTGCTCGCTGTCGTCGAGATGGACCTCCACGCCGTCGTCACCCAAAGGCTCGGGCGCCCGCCTCGCCGGCGTGGCACCACCGACCGGCAACATGGTGAAGGCGGCCTCGACCTGGGCCACCACCATGTCGTGGTCGATGGGCCCGGCAACGGTGACCACGGCGCATCGGGTGGCGTACCAACGCCGGTAGAAGGCGCCCAGTGCATCGGGGCCGAGGGAGGCGATCGTCGCCCGCTCACCGGCGGTGTCGCGGCCCAGCGCGTGGGCATCGAACACCGAACGGGCGAGGGCCCGGTGCGCCACGTCCTCGGGACTGTCGTCGTCCATCGCCAGTTCCTCGAGCACGACCTGACGCTCGCTCACCACATCGGGTTCGGCCAGCAGGGGTCTCGTCACGATGTCGGAGAGCAGATCCAGCAGGAGCTCCTGACCACTCAGGGGCATTCGTCCGTGGAAGGCCGTGAACTCCTTGGTGGTGTAGGCGTTCAGGTCGCCACCGTGGCGATCGACGGTGCGCGATATCTCCTGTGCCGTGCGGCGCTGCGTCCCCTTGAACACCACATGTTCGAGCAGGTGCGACACCCCGGCCTCGGGCCCCGCCTCGTCACGCGACCCGACACCCACCCAGACGCCAGCGGCCACCGACCTCGCCCCGGGGACGGTGTCGGTGGCCACGAGCAAACCGCTGGACAGGCGGGTGAGGCGCACCTCAACGACGGCGGCGGCGCTGCGGGCGGCGATCGCCGTCCCGATCGCGATCGCCGCGATCGCCGCGATCGGCGGTGACCGGCCCCAGATCGCCCAACTCCGAGCGGATCTCGTCGTCGAAGGCATCCTCGAAGCTGACCGCGACCGCAGCCGCCTCACCCGCCGGTGCTGCCTCGGCCGCACCGGCCTCTGGGCCACCGCCGGCGGGCGTCAGGCTGACCTTGCCCTTGTCGTCGATGTCCTCGACGACCACTTCGATCTGGTCGCCCAGTTGCACAACGTCCTCCACCTGGGCGATGCGCTTGCCGCGACCCAGTTTCGAGATGTGCACCAGGCCATCACGTCCGGGGAGGATGTTCACGAAGGCACCGAACTTGGTGATGTTCACCACGGTGCCCAGATAGGTCTTGCCGATCTCGGCCAGCGGCGGGCTGACGATCGCCTCGATGCGGGCCCGTGCGGCGGCAACCTTCAGGCCGTCGGGCGACCCGATGGAGACGATGCCGTTCACGCCGTCATCATCGATGGCGATGTCGGCACCCGTCTCCTGCTGGATCGTGTTGATGATCTTGCCCTTGGGCCCGATGACCTCGCCGACCTTGTCCAGGGGGATCTTGAACGAGACGATCTTGGGTGCGGTCGCGGACACCTCGTCACGCGGCCCGGCGATGGCGTCGGCCATGACGCCCAGGATGGCCAAGCGCGCATCGCGCGCCTGGTTCAGCGCTGCTGCCAACACGTCCGCCGGGATGCCGTCGATCTTGGTGTCCAGTTGCAGCGCCGTGATGGCGTCGGCGGTACCGGCCACCTTGAAGTCCATGTCGCCGAAAGCATCCTCGGCGCCGAGGATGTCGGTGAGCGTGGTGTACTTGCCCTCGGCGAACACCAGACCCATGGCGATACCCGCCACCGGCGCCTTGATCGGCACACCGGCATCCATCAGCGACAGGCTCGACGAGCACACCGAGGCCATGGAGGTGGAGCCGTTGGAGGCGAGGACCTCCGACACTAGGCGCAGCACGTACGAGAACTCGTCCTGGCTGGGCACCACGGGCAGCAGCGCCCGCTCGGCGAGTGCGCCGTGGCCGATCTCGCGCCGCTTGGGCGAGCCCACCCGGCCGACCTCGCCGTTGGCCGAGGGCGGCATGTTGTAGTGGTGCAGGTAGCGCTTCTGCGTCACCGGCGTCAGGGTGTCGAGCAACTGGTTCATGCGGGGCATGGCCAGGGTGCACACGTTGAGCACCTGCGTCTCACCCCGCTGGAACAGGCCTGAACCGTGCACCGAGGGCAGCACGCCCACCTCGGCTGACAGCGAACGCAGATCGGCGGGACCACGCCCGTCGATGCGCACGCCCTCCTCGACGATGCGCTTGCGCACCAGCTTCTTGGTGAGGCTGCGCACCGCCTCCTTGATCTCCTTGTCACGGCCGGCGAAGGCGCCAGGAGCATCGGCGGTTCCCGCCAGTTGGGCGACCGCCTTGGCTGCGGCGGCGTCGGTGGCGGCGTTGCGCTCGGCCTTGCCGGCGATGCGGATCGCTGCGCTCAGATCGGCGCCCACGCATGCCTCTGCTGCGGCCAGCACGTCATCGCCGTAGTCGACGACCGGCGTGTAGGCCATGGCCGAGATCGGTCCGCGGGTGGCGATCACCGAGGCGACCAACTGACGCTGCAGTGCGATCGACTCCTTGATCCAGATCTTGGAGGCCTCGAGCCCTTCGGCGAGCACGGCTTCGTTCACCTTGGGCGCACCATCGGCGTAGTACTGGAAACTGCGCTCGGTGCCCCCGGCCTCCACCATCATGATCGCGACATCCCCGTCGTCGAGTTGTCGACCCGCCACGACGAGTTCGAAGGTCGAGTCGTCGCCCTCGGCGTACGTGGGGTGCGGGATCCACCGGCCGTCCTGGCTGTAGGCGACGCGCACGGCACCGATGGGGCCGTCGAAGGGGATACCCGAGATCATCAGGGCCGCCGAGGCGGCGTTGATCGACAGGACGTCATGGGGATTCTCCATGTCGGCTGCCAACACGGTGGTCACGACCTGGGTCTCGTTGCGGAAACCGTCGGGGAACGACGGGCGCAGCGGCCGGTCGGTGAGGCGGCAGGTGAGGATGGCGTCCTCGGTGGGTCGACCCTCCCGCCGGAAGAACGAACCGGGCACCTTGCCCGCCGCGTAGGCCCGCTCTTCGACGTCGACCGTCAGGGGGAAGAAGTCGATGCCATCACGCACCGACTTGGCGGCATTGGCGGTGGTGAGCACCGCAGTGTCGCCGACTCGGGCGACGACGGCGCCCTGGGACTGTTGGGCGAGCTTGCCCGTTTCGAAGGACAGGACCTTCTCGGTGCCGGACACGGCGCCGCTGACCCGAATGGCATCTGCCATGTCGAGCTCCTTTCCGACGCCGGTTTTCTCTCGCGGCGCCGATCAAGAGCGGCATGGTCGGTTCCCAGTCGGCAACCACGCAACGTCGGGCGGGATCGGCGACTGACAACCGACTCCGCGCCGCTCGGCTGGTTTCGGTCGGATCGCATGGGCGACCCGACGGCGTACTCTAACGGCGCAGACCCAGCTTGGCGACGATGCCGCGGTAGCGCTCGACGTCACGGTCCTTCACGTAGTCGAGCAGGCGGCGACGACGACCCACCAGCATCAGCAGCCCGCGGCGGCTGTGGTGGTCCTTCTTGTGCACCTTCAGATGCTCGGTCAGTTGGTTGATGCGCTCGGTCAGCAGCGCGATCTGCACCTCGGGCGAGCCCGTGTCGGTGTCGTGCAACTTGTTGGCATCGATCGTGGTCTGCTTGGGCATGGGAGGCCTTCCTCGTGACGAGTTCCGCACGCTCGGGCCAACGTGGCCCGGGCACCTCACCGAGCCGGGGCCTGATGAGACCTCGCAAGACTACGGGCGCAGTCGGCTGTGCGCCAACTACGCCACGGCCGACCCTGCAGCGCTACCATACGCTCGCTGGGCACTCGGGGCTCGTCGTCCTCTCGCATACGACGCGGCCACCGCCTCGCACTGACACCACAGTCGAAACGGCCGCAGTGCGGCCCGAACCGAGGAGTCCGTGAGATGCGCGCGTCCACCGAGCAACTGATGCAATCGTCCCTCGACGAACTCATGGAGTCGGCACGCGCCGTGCGCGACCGGGCCCACGGTTCACGGATCACGTACTCGCCGAAGGTGTTCATCCCCCTGACCATGCTGTGCCGCGACACGTGCGGCTACTGCACGTTCGCCCAGCCGCCGGCGAGGCTCGAGAACCCGTACCTCTCGCCCGAGCAGGTCCTCGACATCGCCCGCCGAGGTGCGGCTCGGGGCTGTCACGAGGCGTTGTTCACCCTGGGCGAACGTCCCGAGGAACGCTACGAGGTGGCACGGCGCTGGCTGGACGACCACGGCTACACGTCGACCATCGACTATCTGGCCGCCATGGCTCGTCTCGTCCTCGACGAGACCGGTCTGCTGCCCCACGCCAACGCCGGAGCCCTGTACCCCGCGGAGCTTTCGGCACTACGCCCCGTTGCGCCCAGCCAAGGCATGATGGTCGAGACGCTGCGGGACGACCTGGCATGCCACCGCGGCGCACCCGACAAGGTCCCCGCCCGCCGCCTGGCAACCCTGGAGGCCGCCGGTGAGCTGCGCATTCCCTTCACCACCGGCATCCTGGTGGGCATCGGTGAAACGCGCAGCGACCGGATCGCCGCCCTCGAGGCCATCGCCGAATCGCATCGCCGGCACGGGCACGTCCAGGAAGTGATCGTGCAGAACTTCCTGCCCAAGCCCCGCACCGGTATGCAACACGAGGCACCGTGCCCGCCCGAGGAGTTCTCGTGGACCATCGCCGTGGCTCGCCTGGTACTGCCGCCCGAGATCCATCTGCAAGCCCCACCGAACCTGTCCGACGATTTCGGGGTGCTGCTCGACGCCGGAATCGACGACTGGGGTGGCGTCTCCCCGGTCACGGCCGACCATGTGAACCCCGAGCGTCCGTGGCCGGCACTGGACCGACTGCGTGAGGTGACCGAGGCGCGCGGTTTCGCGCTCGCCCCGCGCCTGACCATCTATCCCGAGTTCGCCCTCGACCCGCAGCGGTGGCTCGACGACGGTCTCCGGTTCACCGTCATGGATCGCAGCGACGCCGAAGGTCTGGGCCGCGACGATCCGGGCTCGTTCTGGCCCGAGAAGGCCACCGCCGCCGACGTCGTCCACGACGGCGCCGAGGTGATCCTGGTGGGGCACCGGTCCACGCAGTGGTACAGCGGCTCCCGGGAGCAGGCACCCCGGCTCGTGCCCGCCGCCGGCCACGCATCTGCGGGCTCGCCCGTCGGCGAGGTGCTCGCCGGCGTCGAGGCGGGACAGCAGGTGGACATGGACGAGATCGTCACCCTGTTCGGCGCCCGGGGCCGCGAGGTCGCCCGGGTGGCCGAGGTGGCCGACGACCTGCGTGCCGCCGCGGTGGGCGACGCCGTCACGTGGGTGCACAACCGCAACATCAACTACACCAACGTGTGCACCTTCAAGTGCAAGTTCTGCGGCTTCTCCAAGGGACCCCTCAGCCTGAACCTGCGCGGCACGCCCTATCTGCTGACACTGGACGACATCGCGCTACGCGCCCGGGAGGCGTGGGAACTGGGGGCGACCGAGGTGACCCTGCAGGGAGGTATCCACCCCGACTTCGATGGCGACTACTACCTCGACGTCACCCGCGCCGTGAAAGACGCCGTCCCCGACATGCACGTCCACGGCTTCACGGCCCTCGAGGTGACCGAAGGTGCTCGACGTCTGGGCGAACCGCTCGAGCAGTACCTGATCCGCATGCGTGACGCCGGTCTGGCCTCGTTGCCAGGCACGGCGGCCGAGATCCTCGACGATGAGATCCGGGCGATCCTGTGCCCCGACAAGGTGGACACCGACCAGTGGCTGGAGGCGCACCGCACCGCCCACGGCGTGGGCCTGCGGTCGAACATCACCATCATGTTCGGCTCTGTCGAGCAACCGGTGCACTGGGCTCGGCACATCGTGCGCACCCGTGCCCTCCAGGAGGAGACGGGTGGTTTCACCGAGTTCGTCGGACTGCCCTTCGTGCACATGGCCTCGCCGATCTACCTGCAGCGCAAGGCACGGCGCGGCCCCACGTTCCGCGAGACCCTGCTCATGCACGCCATCGCCCGCATCGCCTACCGCGGCCTGATCGACAACGTTCAGGTCAGCTGGGTGAAGATCGGGGTCGAGGGCGCCCGCCAGTTGCTCCAGGCGGGCTGCAACGACGTCGGTGGAACCCTCATGGACGAGAACATCTCCCGGGCGGCGGGCGCCAGCCATGGTCAGGGCATGACGCCGGACCGCTTCGCCGAGCTCGTCGCCCCACTGAACCGGCGGCTCGAACAGCGAACCACGCTGTACGGCCGAGTGGCAGCGGGGGTCTAGAGCCCCGCCACAGCGCGGGCGTGCTCGCAGTCCAGTTTCAACTGGGCCTTCAGCGCGTCGATCCCGTCGAACTTGCGCTCGCTGCGCAGGAACGCCACGAACTCGACTCTTGCCAGCTCTCCGTAGAGGTCGCCGTCGAAGTCGAGCAGGTGAGCCTCGAGCAACGAGGTCGTCGCGTGGTCGTAGAAGGTCGGCCGCCGGCCCAGGTTGATGGCGCAGGCGTGCCGACTGCCGTCGGGCCGTTCGTACACCCCGGCGTACACACCGTCGGCAGGCAGGCAGATCTGGGCCGGCACAGCGACATTGGCGGTGGGGAAACCGAGCAGTCGGCCCCGTTGGTCGCCCTGTGTGACGGGGCCGCGGGCCTGGAACGGCCGTCCCAGCATGGCAGCCGCCTGCTCGACCTCACCCCCCGCCAGGGCCCGGCGAATGGCGGTGGAACTGACCGGCTCGCCGATGCCGTCACTGCGGTCGAGCAATGGCACGGGCAACACCTCGAAGTCGAGGGTGACACCCAGTTCGCGCAGCATGCCCACATTGCCGCTGCGGCTCACGCCGAAGTGGAAGTCCTCCCCGACCACCACTGCCGACGCCCTCAGACCCTCGACCAGAACCCTGCGCACGAAGTCGGCGGGATCCTCCAACCGGCGGCTGTCGTCGAACGCCAGCACGACCGTGGCATCCACCCCGGTCGCCTCCAGCAGTTCGAGGCGCTGCGCCGCATCGGTCAGCAGTCTCGGCGCCGACTCGGGGCGCACCACGCTGGCCGGGTGCCGGTCGAAGGTGACCACCGTGCTGCGAGCCGAGGCGAGTTGCGCCCGCCGCTGAACCTCGCCGATCACGCAACGGTGACCGAGGTGGACGCCGTCGTAGGCGCCGATCGTGATCACACTGCGCTGTTCGGGCCAGGGACAGACGCTGACGTCGGTGATGATCTGCACAGACGGCGACGCTAGCGGTCGGGGTCGGTGGCGAGCACCACCGAGGGTTTGGCCCGATCACCCCCGTGGTGCTGGTAGACCGCCAGCAGCGAACCCCCGCTGGCGCGCACCGCCCAGGGCCCGTTGCCCGGCCAGCTGCTCAACACGGCGCCGTTGCGCACGCGAACTGCGGTGGCGTCGTCGACCGTCACCTCGGACATCCCGCGCAGCAGTTCGACCGGTGGACGCAGCGCGGCCTCGTCGACACTGGCGGCTTCCTCGATCGAGAAGGGTCCGATCCGTGTGCGGCGCAGACGGCGCAGGTGCGCTCCCCCGCCCAGCAGACGTCCCAGATCGGCAGCCAGCGTGCGCACATAGGTGCCCGACGAACAGGTCACGGCGATCGTCAGCACTCGCGGGTCGTCGGTAGGGCTCACATCGAAGCGGTCGATGGACACCGGGCGCGGTGCCCGCTCGACCTCGATGCCCTCTCGCGCCAGTTCGTGCAGGCGACGACCGCCGATCTTGAGGGCCGACACCATCGGGGGGACCTGCTCGATGTCACCGAGCAGATGCTCCGATACCAACCGGCGGGCATCCTCCAGGGTCACAGCCGACATGTCGTGTCGTGCGATGACCTCCCCGGCGGCGTCCTGCGTCGACGTCTCGACGCCCAGCACCACCTCACCCGTGTAGTCCTTGTCGAGGCCGGAGACGAACGTGAGCAGTTTGGTCGCCGCACCGACCGCCACCAACAGCAGGCCGGTGGCGTCCGGATCGAGCGTTCCCGCATGGCCGACCTGACGCTCCCCGACACGTCGGCGCACGAGGTCGACCACGTCATGACTGGTCACACCGCTCGGTTTGTCGATCAGCAGACAACCGTGGGTACTGGGTGGGCGACGACGTCGACCCATCAGAGCGGTTCGTCGGGTCGTTCCGGCAGCGTCGACGACTGACGCAGGATCGCCTCGATGCGGGCAGCGCTGCGAATGACCTCATCCGGGCGGAAGTCCAGCACCGGCGTCTTCTTGGCCCGCACCTGGCGGCCGATCGTCGCCTGGAGACGCCTCCGGTGGTCGCCGAGAGCCTCGAGGATGGCGGCATCACCCGACTCGTCGGTCATCGAGTCGAAGTAGACGACCGCTCGGTTCATCTCCGGGTCGACGTCGACGCTCGTTACGGCGATCCAGTGCAGTCGCTCATCGTCGATGAGCATCAACTCCGACGCGATCACCTCACGCAGTAACTCGCCTCGCCGAGCAGCCTTGTTGCGAGGGCGTTGAGGTGTCCGGGCCACCCCGACACGCTAGCGGTCAGTCGAAGCGCGGGTACTCGCGCAGCGACCGCTTCAGTTCGGTGAACCCGGGCGTGCGCGCCAAGGCCACCACGGCATCCCAGACCACCTCGGCAGCATCCCCACGGGGAATTCGCGACAGGACCGGGCCGAAGAAACTGCCCTCCTCCGCCGTTCCGGGAGCAAAGGTGACGATCGGAGTGCCGACGTCGGGTCCCGTTCGTTCCAGAGCCGTCGCCGTCTCGGCCCGCAGGAAGCCATCCAGCGTCGTGTCGCACCACGAACCCGATGCAGCGTCCGACAGACCGATCTCACGGCAGCAGTCACCGAGGAACGCTTCGGGATCGGCTACCAGGTCGGCCCGCCGTCCCTGGGGATGCAGGCGCTCACCGACCGCCGTGTAGAAGCCTCCGACGGCCTCGTTACCGGCTTCCCGTTCGATCACCGTGGCCACCCGCAGCGCATGGGTGCCCGCCAGGTGCGACGCACGGAACTCGGGCGTGTAGCCCTCATCGGTACGACGCTCGTTGAGCACCATCAGCGAGATGGGTCGCCACCTGATACCGAACCCACGGCGACCTGCCACCTCGAGGGCCCACCGCGAGGTGACCCAGGCGAACGGGCAGACCGGATCGTAGAAGAACTCCACCTCGTCGGCGCTCACGACCGGGCGAGCTCCCGCTCCTCGAACGTCTCGATGAGGTCGCCCGGCTTGAGGTCTTGGAAGTCCGACAGGCCGATACCGCACTCGAAGCCCTCGCGGACCTCGCGCACATCGTCCTTGAAGCGGCGCAGCGACGTGATGCTGCCCTTCCAGATGATCACGCCGTCGCGGAGGAAGCGCACCTTCGTGCCGCGGGTGATCTGCCCCGAGCGGACGTAACAACCCGCCACGGCCCCGATCTTGGGCACCCGGAACACCTCGCGCACCTCAGCCTCGCCGGTGACCACTTCCTCGAACTCGGGAGCCAGCATGCCGACCATCGCCCGCTCGATGTCCTCGAGCAGCTTGTAGATGATCTCGTAGGTACGAATCTGCACGCCCTCGGCATCGGCGAGGTCACGGGCCTTGCGGTCCGGACGCACGTTGAAGCCGATGATCGTGGCGTTGGTGGCCGAGGCAAGCGTGATGTCGTTCTCGGTGATACCACCCACGGCTCGGTGCACGAACGCCAACTTGACGTCGTCGCGCTCCAGTCGGCGCAGACTTTCGGTGACCGCTTCGAGCGACCCGTGCACGTCGGACTTGAGTACGAGGTTCAGGGTGGCGACCTCACCCGCCTGGATCTGGGCGAACACGTCTTCCAGTCGGACACCGCGCTGCATACGCGCATCGCCCCGCTGGTTCAGCATGCGCTGACGCTGGGCCCTCGCCTCGCCGACGGTGCGGGCGGTCTTCTCGTCGGGTGCGGCACGGAACTCGTCACCGGCGTTTGGCACCGACGACAGGCCCAGCACCTGGACCGGCGTCGAGGGACCCGCCTGCTTCACCTGTCGGCCCTGGTCGTCGATCATGGCCCGTACGCGGCCCCAGGCGCCACCAGCCACGATGGGATCGCCGACCCGCAAGGTGCCCTTGTCGACGAGCACCGTGGCGACCGGGCCCTTGCCGGTGTCCAGGTTGGCCTCCAGGACGATGCCCTTGGCACGACCGGTCGGATTCGCCAACAGTTCTTCCAGTTCGGCGACCACGAGGAGTTGCTCGAGCAGATCGTCGACCCCGAGGCCCTGTTCGGCGGCCATCTCGACACAGATTGTGTCGCCACCCCACGACTCGGGTACCAACTGGTACTCGGCCAGTTGAGCCAGCACGCGCTGTGGGTCGGCATTCGCCTTGTCGATCTTGTTCACCGCCACCACGATGGGTACATCGGCGGACCGCGCATGGTTGATGGCCTCGATCGTCTGCGGCATGACGCCATCGTCGGCCGCCACCACGAGCACCACGATGTCGGTGACCTGGGCACCTCGGGCACGCATCTTGGTGAACGCAGCGTGGCCCGGCGTGTCGATGAAAGTGATCTCGTGACCGTCCTGATGCACCTGATACGCGCCGATGTGCTGCGTGATGCCACCCGCCTCGCCAGCCACCACGTTGGTGCGGCGGATACGGTCGAGCAACGTGGTCTTGCCGTGGTCGACGTGGCCCATGACGGTGATCACGGGCGCCCGCGGTTCGAGCAACTCCTCGACCTCGTCGTCGCTGTCGTCGAACAGCGCCTGCAGCTCCATCTCCTCCTGCTGGCCCGGGTCGACCAGCAGCAGGTCGGCACCGACCTCGAGGGCGAACAGTTCCATCTGCTCGTCGGTAAGGGTCATGGTGGCCGTGACCATCTCGCCGTTCTGCAGCAGGAACCGCACCACGTCGGCAGCACTGCGGTTCAACTTGGGCGCGAACTCCTGGGCGGAAACGCCGCGCTCGACCACCACCGTGCCCTCGGGTATCGGAGCGCTCGACGGAACGTAGGCACCCGAGACCTGGGGCTGCAACTCGTCGAAGTCGCCGCCACGACGGCCGCGCTTGGAACGGCGCGGGGCGCGGCGTTGCCCGTTGGGACGACCTCCCGGACCCGATCCCGGGCGACCGGGACCGCCGGGGCCACCCGTGCCGGGGCCACCGCCGGGGCGCGGACCACCACCGGGGCCACCTCCGGGGCGAGGCCCGAAGCCGGGGCGCGAACCACCCGGACCGCCGGGACGCGGCCCCATTCCGGTACGGGGGCCGCCTCCGGGCCCACCCGGACGAGGGCCACCGCCGGGGCCACCCGGACGAGGGCCACCACTGGTCGGACCGCCTGAGCGCCCGGGAGGAGGAGGAATGACCTTGCCCGAGGGCGACAGGGGGCGCCCGGGAGGAGGAGGAATGACCTTGCCCGTGGGCGACAGGGGACGTCCCGGGGGCGGCGGCGGCGCCGGACGCGGAGGGGGCGGCGTCGGCGGCGCCGCGGTCGGACGAGCCTCGACGGGTGCAGGACGGGTCCCGGGCGGGGCAGGGCGTGCACTCGAGATCACACGCTGCTGGCTCGGCCTCGGAGGAGGAGGCGGCGGAGGAGGCGGCGGCGGCGGCGGTGCGACTCGTGGCGGCGGTGGGGGCGTCACCTCGGCGACGACCGGTGCTACCGACGGTGCCGGCGCCACCACCGACGGAGGCTCGGGCTGGGCCTCGACCTCGGGCTCGGCGTCGGTCGTGGTGGACTTGGAGCCGCGACCCGCCTTGACCGGCTTGGGTTCCTCGGGCTGCTCATCACGCGTCAGGCCATCGCGCTCGGCGCGACGCCGGATCATGTCGCAGTAGGCCTCTTGCAGCGATGACGAATGGCTCTTCACGCCGATACCGAGGTCCTGGCACAGGTCCAGGGTCTCCTTGTTCGTCATGCCGAGCTCTTTGGCGAGCTCGTGCAACCGCATGTTCTTGGGCACGTTCTGCTCTCAGCCTTTCACCGGTGACGCCGTCATGGAGGGGACATCGCCCGATCTCTTGGATTCTCTCACGTTCGTCTGCATCGGCGCGAACGCCTCTCGCCAGGCCGCCAGGGCTCTCGGAGTGACAGGGCGGTGGAAAGCCCGGTCGAGGCGGCGCCCTCTGACCGCCCGATCGGCACAGGTCGATGAACGCCGGCACAGCCAGGCACCACGACCGGGGGCCGTCGCACTCACGACGACGTCGCCGCTCGCGTCGAGCGCCAGGCGTTCCAGTTCGCTCACCGCGGCGCGGCGACGACAGCCCACACAGGTGCGCACGGGGTCATTCGGGGACCGCAGTCGACTCTCCTCCTGCGGCAGCGGCATGCCCCTGCGATGCGTGGTGCGCCTGGCGCTCCCACTCGTCAGCGCCGATCACCGTGCCGTCGGCAGCGTGCCATTCCATTTCACCCGTCTCACGGTTCTGCACCCAAGCGCCCTCGGCGTACTCGACCGGCTCGGCCTCGGGGCCATGGCCCGCCGCCTCGGCGGCGGCCTGCGCCTCGCTCTTGATCTCGATGCGCAGGCCGGTGAGGCGGGCGGCCAGACGTGCGTTCTGACCCTCCTTACCGATCGCCAGCGACAACTGGAAGTCGGGAACGATCACCTCGGCCTGGCCGAGATCGTGGTCGATTCGCACCTCGGTGACCTTGGCGGGGCTGAGCGCCTTGGCGACGAAGTCGGGGAGATCGTCGCTGAAGGGAACGATGTCGATCTTTTCGCCCCGCAACTCGTTCACCACCATGCGCACGCGCGCACCACGGGCGCCCACGCAGGCACCCACGGGATCGACATTGTGATCGTTCGACCACACGGCGATCTTGGTGCGGTGACCTGGTTCGCGGGCACAGGCCTTGATCTCGACGATCCCGTCGGCGATCTCGGGTACCTCGAGTTCGAACAGCCGCTTGATCAGGCCCGGATGCGTGCGGCTCACCACGATCTGAGGCCCCTTGGCGGTCTTGCGCACCTCGACGATGTACGCCTTGAGGCGGGCACCCGGTTCGGGACGCTCATAGGGCACCTGCTCGGCCTGGGGCAGCAGGGCCTCCACCTTGCCCAGGTCGAGCAGCGTGAAGCGGTGGTCGGTCTGCTGGATGATGCCCGTGACGATGTCGCCCTCACGGTTGGCGTACTCCTCGAACTTGCGATCGCGTTCAGCCTCGCGGATGCGCTGGTTCATGACCTGCCTGAACGTCTGGGCTGCGATGCGGCCCAACTCGTCGCCCTTGGGCGTGTCGTCGCGCGGGTTCACGAGGTTGAGGTCCTCGTCGAGGTCGTAGGCGGTGAACGTGATGCCGAAGGTCGCGGGATCGATCGATACCATCACCTCCTCGGCGGCGCCGGGACGACGCTTGTAGGCCGTCGCCAACGCGTCGACGAGAACCTGGAGTAGGGCTTGCTGCGAGATGCCCTTCTCGTCGGCGAGCAGGCGGATGGCATCGGCCATGTCGAGATTGCTCATCGGGATGCCTCCGTGGGCGTGATGGAAGAAACGGACGTGCGGCCGGACGACCCGCCGCCGGGCTTGGGAGCGGGGCCCCACACGAAGACCGTGCGAGCCCGCTCGATCTGGTCGAGCTCTACCGAGACGTCGCCGGTCTCGGTGCTCAACACGATGCGATCCTCGTCGGCCGCTCGCAGCACACCCTCGAGCCGGCGACGGCCGTCGAGCGGGGCGTGGAGACGCAGGGTGACGACTTTGCCGACCTCACGTCGGTAGTGCTCGGGTCGCTTCAGCGAGCGCTCGAGACCCGGACTCGTCACCTCGAGGGTGTATCGACCCGGCACGGGATCGGCATGGTCGAGTTCACGCGAAACGAGGCGCGTGGCGAGGGCCAACTGCTCGAGATCGACCCCCGCAGCGCTGCCGGGGGGTGTGTCGATGATCACCCGCAGCGTGCCGCCCGCGAACTCGCAGTCGTACAGTTCGAGACCCAGGTCGCTCACCACGGGCATCACCAGCGTGCGGACGCGATCGAGGACCGTGATGTCGGTCATACTCGAACCTCCTTGTCGCTGGCGTGCTGCTGTCATGTCGCCCCAGAGACAGAGAAGGCGTGGGGTCGAGCCCACGCCCGCCTGTCCGGGGACCCCGAGAGCATATCGGCCGCGCCGGTAGTCTGCTCCGGCGTCCCCGGGCACCGGGTCCGGGCCGTTCAACGCCAGGAGGCGCCGTGATCCTTCGACTGTCCCGGCTGTTCGTGCGGACGCTGCGCGAGGACCCGGCCGATGCCGAGGTGGCCAGTCATCGCCTCCTCGTCCGTGCGGGATACCTCCGGCGCGCCGCACCCGGCGGCTTCACCTGGCTGCCCCTGGGGTGGATGGTGTACCGGAACGTCGAGCGAGTGGTGCGCGCCGAGATGGATGCCGCCGGGTTCCAGGAGGTGCACTTCCCCGCACTGCTGCCCCGCGAACCCTTCGAGGCGACGAACCGCTGGACCGAGTACGGCGACACCCTGTTCCGCCTCCAGGACCGGCGGGGCGCCGACTTCCTGCTGGCGCCCACGCACGAGGAGATGTTCACCCTGCTGGTCAAGGATCTGTGCAGTTCGTACAAGGACCTGCCGCTGTCGATCTATCAGATCCAGACCAAGTACCGCGACGAGGCCCGGCCGCGGGCGGGGTTGCTGCGGGGCCGCGAGTTCGTGATGAAGGACTCCTACAGCTTCGATGTCGACGAGGCGGGCCTCCAGGCCAGCTACGACGCCCACCGGGCCGCCTACGTGCGCACCTTCGATCGCCTCGGCGTGCCCTACGTCATCGTGTCGGCCATGTCGGGCGCCATGGGAGGCTCGGCCTCCGAGGAGTTCCTCGCCCCTTTGGCAGCCGGCGAGGACACCTTCGTGCGCTGCACGTCGTGCGGGTACGCCGCCAACACCGAGGCGATGCGCATCGAGCCCCCCGACGCGGGCGATGCCGACAGCCAGGGAGAGGCTCATGTGGAGGCCACGCCGAACACGCCCACCATCGAGACCCTGGTTGCACTGCTGAACGAGCGCTTCCCCACAGCACGCCCCTGGACGGGTGCCGACACCCTGAAGAACGTCGTCGTGATGCTGCGGCATCCCGATGGTGCGCGCGAGCCGTTGGTGATCGGCCTTCCCGGCGATCGCGAGGTCGATGCCAAACGCCTGGAGGCCCAGGTGGCGCCGGCTGAGGTGGAGCCCTTCACCGAGGCCGACTTCGCTCGCTATCCGGCGCTGGTCAAGGGCTACATCGGTCCCGGTGTGCTGGGAGCGGACCGCGGCCTTCGCTATCTGACCGATCCCCGGGTGGTGCCGGGCAGTTCGTGGGTGACCGGTGCCGATCGGTCCGGGCACCATGTGCTCGACCTGGTGTGCGGCCGCGACTTCGTGTCCGACGGCACGATCGACGTCGCCGAGGTGCGTCCCGGTGACCCGTGTCCGGCCTGCGGCGGCCCCGTCGACCTGGCTCGTGGCATCGAGATCGGCCACATCTTCCAACTGGGCCGCAAGTACGCCGAGGCTCTGGGTCTGAGCGTGTTGGATCAGCACGGCAAACAGGTCACCGTCACCATGGGTTCCTACGGCATCGGCGTCTCGCGGCTGGTCGCCGTGCTGGCCGAGGTGTACCACGATGAGCGCGGCCTGTGCTGGCCCGTCGAGGTGGCACCGGCGCACGTACACCTTGTCCAGGCCGGAAAGGATCCCGAGATCGCCGAGACCGCAGGGCGCCTCGCCGGTGACCTGGCCGACCGCGGGTTGACCGTGATCATCGACGACCGCCCCAACGCGTCGACGGGAGTGAAGTTCAACGACGCCGAGTTGCTCGGCATGCCGATCGTCGTGGTGCTGGGTCGAGGTCTGGCCAACGGCGTGGTCGAGGTGCGCCACCGGCGGGAAGGCACTACCGCAGAGGTGGCCCTCGACGGGGTGGTCGAGCATCTGATGGCCTCGGTGCGAGGCTGAGATCGTATGCAGGAGGTGCAGGGTCGGGCGCAGCACTACGACTGGGGCGATGCGGACGCCATACCGGCATTGCTCGGGTTGGAAGCGGACGGCAGACCCTGGGCCGAGTTCTGGTGGGGCACCCACCCTTCGGCGCCCTCAACGGTGGCGGGCGCCCCCTTGGTCGACTCGACGGGACCGCTCCCCTTCCTGGTGAAGTTGCTCGCTGCCGCCCGTCCGCTGTCGCTGCAGTTGCATCCCGACGCCGAGCAGGCGGCGATGGGCTATGCCCGTGAGCAAGCCGCCGGTCTGGCGCTCGACGATCCCACCCGCACCTATCGCGACCCGTGGCCCAAACCCGAGATGGTGATCGCCCTCACCCGATTCGAGGCCGTGTGTGGCTTTGCGTCCGACGACGTGGTGCGCCACCGTCTCGAGCAGGTGGGCAGGCCGGGTGCGCCCCTGCTCCAGCGCTTCGTCGAGGGCGGGCACCGAGCCGTCGTGACGTGGTTGCTCACGGCGCGCCCCGACCTGGGTGGCCTCGCCGGGCAGGTACCCGCCATCACCGAACCGTGGGCGCGGTGGCTGTCGGTCGTGGCACGCCTTCATCCGGGGGATCCGGCTGTCGGAGTGCTCCCCCTGCTGCATCATGTGGTGCTGGAGCCCGGTGGCGCCCTGTTCCTGGGCGCCGGGCACCTCCACGCCTACCTGCACGGTGTGGGTGTCGAGGTCATGGGCCCCAGCGACAACGTGGTGCGCGCCGGCCTCACGTCCAAGTACGTCGACACGGATGCCGTGGTGGCCCTCATGAGGGGGGACGTCCTGCGCGATCCGGTGCTGCTGCCACGGCGTGAGCGCCACGGCGACGCCGAGGTGCTCCGCTACTCGGTGGCCGAAGCCCCCTTCGAGGTCGAACGGTGGGCACTGGACGGCGCAGCGCACGTCACAGCCAACGGTGACGAACTGTGGTGGTGCGCATCGGGCGACGTTGGCATCGGCCGCCAGGGAAGCTGTGTCCTGCTGCGCCAGGGCGAGACAGCCCTACTGGAGGGTCGGGGTTCGGCGTTCAGGGTGACAGGCGCAACACGGCGTCCATCGCCAGGTCGAGCAGGTGCTCCCGAACTCCGGTCCGACGATTCCAGTCCCGGTGGTCCCACGCCTCGGCACTGACGTCATCGCCGGCATACAGCAACTGGCCGTAGACCGCATTGCGGAAGGCCGCCACGGTGAACATGGCCGATGCTTCCATCTCGACGGTCAGGCAGCCCTGCTGACGCCGTCGCTCCACTCGGGCCGGGGTTTCGCGGAAGAACGCATCGGTGGTCCATGTCAGGCCGCGATCGTGGGGGACGCCGCCCTCGCTCAGAACGGCATCGATCGCCGCCACGGCATCGGGGTGGGGCAGGGCGTCGGCGCCCGCCGGCGCGTAGTGGTAGCTGGTGCCCTCGTCCCGCACCGCACCGGTGGGGACCATGACGTGGCCGGGGTCGAAGCCGGGCACCACGATGCCCGCCCCTCCACAGCCGATGATGTGGGTGACGCCGGACGCGATGACCAGTTCCAGTGCCGCCGCAGCGAGGGGCGCACCGACACCGGGGTTGAACAGCACCAGTTCGTGGCCACGGTGCTCGACGACGAACACCTCGTGATCGCCGTGCTCGAGCGCCACGGAGAACGCCGGCGACAGGGTGGCCGTCCGTTGGCGCACCACGTCGCCGAACCAACAGGCGACCCCGCGCCGCGGAATCGGGCGCTTCGAGCGCGGCGCCCACGGCTCGATCACCGCCACCCCCGACGGGTCGAACTCGAGCAGTGGCACCTGGCGAGGGATCACGACTGGTCGACGCGTCGACGGATCTCGACGATGCGCTCCTCGGAACGATTGGCGTCGTCGCCCTGTGCCGCCAGCAGGGTGGAGCGGTCCTTCGCCGCCTCGCGCTCGGCACGCGCCGTGTCGGCTCGTGCGATGGCGGCGTCGGCACCGTGCTCGTGGATCAACTCGGCCCACTCGACGAGCGCTTCGACCATCTGATCCTCGGGGACGACGGCGACGTTGCGTCCCTTCACGAACAGGTGACCTCGCTTGTTGCCCGCCGCGATGCCGAGGTCGGCTTCGCGGGCCTCGCCGGGACCGTTGACGACACAGCCCATGACGGCCACCTGGAGCGGAAGTTGCCGTTCGCCGAAGGCCTCCATGGCCTGCTTCGCCACCTCGATCACGTCGATCTCTGCCCGGCCGCAACTGGGGCAGGCGATGAGGTCGACGTTCTTGCGCTCCCGCAGGCCTAGGGCCTCGAGCAACTGGCGCCCGGCCCGTACCTCCTCCACCGGATCGGCGGTGAGGCTGTAGCGGATGGTGTCACCGATGCCCTCGAGCAGCAGCGCGGCGATACCGGCGGTGGCCTTGACCAGACCCGCCGGCGGCGGCCCCGCCTCGGTGACGCCGAGGTGCAGAGGATGATCGGTGACCTCGGACAACTGGCGGTAGGCCTCGACCATCAGGGGCACGTTCGAGGCCTTCACACTGATCTTGATCTGGTCGAAACCGACCTCGTCGAAGTACGCCATCTCGCGCTGCGCGCTCTCGACCATGGCCTCAGGGGTGACGCGACCGCCGTGGCGCTCGTACAGGTCCGGATCGAGCGAGCCGCCGTTCACCCCGATGCGGATGGGTACGCCCCGGTCACGAGCTTCGGAGGCGACCGCCTTGATGTGCTCGGGCCGGCGGATGTTGCCCGGGTTCAGCCGCAGTCCGTGCACGCCGGCTTCCAGTGCTGCCAGGGCCATGCGGTACTGATGGTGGATATCGGCCACGATCGGGATGGGCGAGCGGGGAACGATGCGGGCCAGACCCTCGGCGGCCTCGGCGTCGTTGCAGGTGCAGCGCACGATGTCGCAGCCCGCCGCAGCGAGGGCGTAGATCTGCTGCAGCGTGCCTTCGACATCAGCCGTCTTGGTGATGGTCATCGACTGCACCGAGATGGGGGCATCGCCCCCCACGGCAACACTTCCGACGTGGATCTGACGGGTGGGGCGGCGCGTGAACATCGGGAACAGTCTCATCCCAACGGCTGCGTGATGTCCAAGTACAGCCCGGCGAGCAGCAGCAGTCCCAGCACCGTCACGACGGCGGTCGCCACCGGCATCATCTTGGTGACGTCGGCCTGGTAGCGACGGTCACGACGACTGCGAAGGCGCTCGTAGACGGCGATCGACGCATGGCCGCCGTCCAGCGGGAGCAGGGGCACCATGTTGAGTACCCCGACGAAGATGTTGACGGCCGCCAGCACGGTGATCACACCGGCGACACCGTCCCGTTCGCCCACGGCACCCGATACCTGCGTGGCACCCACCAGGGTGGTGGGACGCGTGGTCGGGTCGTCCTCGGTACCGACCACGTGACTCACGACGTTGATCGGGTTCAGCACCACGGCGGCGCCGCGCAGCGAGTCCCACACCCCGAGTCCCAGGTCTTTCGTGGCAAGAACGGCGGCCTCGTGCAGCGGTGCCCGAACTCGCCCGGTCGAATCGGTCCCGACGCCCAGGTATGCCACACCCTCGAAACCGGGATTGGGGTTCGACCCCAGACCGGCCTCGAGTGTCACGAGGCGGCCGTCCCGTTCGATCACGAGGTCGACGCCCGCTCCGGGGGACTGCGCCTGAATGGCGTCGACGAACTCGACGCGCGATGCGGTGTCGGTCCCGTCGAAGCGAACGATGCGGTCACCGGGGACCAGACCTGCGACCTCGGCGGGCGAGCCCCCGGCCACACCGATCACGATCACCTTGCCGGTCTCGCCCACGGGACCGGCGGTGGCGTAGACCCCCGCCAGCAGCACGACGGCGATGACGGCGTGCATGAGCGACCCGGCCGACACGACGAGCAGTCGACGGGCGAACGCTTGCTGCCGATAGGCGCGCGACTCGTCCTCGGGTTCCACCTCGTCGAGGTTGTTCATGCCGATGATCCGCACGAAGGCCCCCAACGGCAGCAGCCTCACGCCGTACTCGACCTCGCCCCGTCGGGTGCTCCACAGCCGAGGACCGAAGCCGATGAAGAACTGGGTGACCTTCATGCCGCTGCGACGCGCCGTCACGAAGTGCCCGACCTCGTGCAGGACAACCGACACCACGATGCCGATCACGAACACGAGCATCCACGGGTTCACGGCACCCAGCCACACGAGCAGCCCCAGCAGACCGCCGAAACCCAACACGCTGTGCCACCAGGGCACGGGTTCCGTGCTGTCGACCGCGGGCTCCAACATCGGGGATCTCATGGCGCCAACACCTCGGTGGCCAGACTACGGGCGCGCCGATCGGCTTGGATCACGTCGTCGACGCAGGTGGGCACGTCGTTCGAGCCGGGATGCCGGGCGAGCACCGTCTCGATCACGCTGGGGATGTCGCTCCAGCGCAGGCGGCCGTCGAGGAAGGCTGCCACGGCGACCTCGTTGGCAGCGTTCAGCCACGCCGGTGCGGTGGCGCCGATGCGGCCGGCCGTGTAGGCCAGGTCGAGGCAGCGGAAGGTCGCTCGGTCGGGTGGGCTGAAGTCCAGCCGCCCCAGGGTCGTCCAGTCGATACGGCCGAAGGGGGTGGAGGCCCGTCGGGGAAAGCCGAGGGCGTAGCCGATGGGCAGGCGCATGTCGGGCAGTGAGAGCTGCGCGATGGTGGACCCATCGGTGAACTCGACCATCGAGTGCACGATCGACTGCGGGTGCACGACCACGTCGATGTGGTCGTAGTCGGTGCCGAACAGCTCATGCGCCTCGATCACCTCGAGACCCTTGTTCATGAGCGTCGACGAGTCGACGGTGATCTTGGGTCCCATCGCCCATGTCGGGTGCGCCAGGGCCGCCTCGACGGTCACCTGCGCCAGGTCGTCGGCCGTGCGTCCCCGGAACGGACCGCCACTGGCCGTGAGCACCAGACGAGCCACCTCGCGACCCGGAACGTTCGACGAGCGCAGGCACTGGTGGATGGCGCCGTGTTCACTGTCGACGGGCACCAGTTCGGCGCCCGGCACTCGGCGCAGTGGCGCCACGACCGGACCGGCGGCGATCAGGCTCTCCTTGTTGGCCAAGGCGAGTCGGCGACCGGCCCGAAGCGTCGCCAGCGTCACGTCCAGTCCGGCGAAACCGACGACCCCGTTCACCACGACGTCGGCCAGTTCGACGGCATCGGCCAGATCGGCGATCACCTCGACACCGGGAAGGGCGGCCGCCACTTCGGCCCGAGCCCGGGGATCCGTGACCGCCACCACGCGCGGACGGAACTCGCGCGCCTGTTCGACGACCAGCGCCGCCGAGGACGCGACGCTGAGCGCCGTCACCTCATAGGCGCCGACCTCGGCGCGCATGACATCGAGGGTCTGGGTGCCGATCGAGCCCGATGATCCGGCGAGGGCCACGCGCGTGACGGTCACGCCTGTCAGCCTACGTCCAGGGTTCCAGCACCCGCAGGAGATAGTAGGTGGACGGGAGTGCGAACAGCAGGGCGTCGAACCGGTCGAGAAGCCCTCCGTGGCCGGGGACCAGTGTGCCGAAATCCTTCACGTCGAGGTTGCGCTTGAACATGGACTCGACCAGGTCACCCAGGGGCGCCATGACCGAGATGACCACGCCGAGCAGAAGCCATTCGTCGAGGTCGTTCCAGGTGTCGCTCTGCAGGCCCACGAGGATGATGGCGAGGAATGTGAACACCGTGCCACCCACGAGGCCCTCGACGGACTTGTTGGGACTGATCCACGGACGCAGTGGTGTACGACCGATGCCCGATCCGACGAACAGGGCCCCGACATCGTTGGCGACCACCGCCACGATGGCGATGACGAGCGTGTCGGTGCCGACATCGGACAGGACACCGCCCTGTGCCGACATACCCGCCAGCAGCGCCACGTACGAGCCCAGGCCCCCGATCCAGACGATCCCCAACATGGTGATCGCCGTGTTGGGCATGGGGGCCGACTGCACGCTGGGCGCACCGAGGAACCCGATCGCCGAGGCGAGGAAGGCGAACACCAGCACCAGCAGCAGACCGCTCTCCCCTACCCAGTACGCAGCGATCGGCGCCGTCACACACGCCACCAGGCCCGCCACGGTGGCGGGGCGATAGCCCTTCTCGGTCACCCTGCCGAAGAACTCGACAGCCGCCATCCCCAGCCCCCCCGCGACGAAGGCCACCACGGCGGCCGGTCGCCACTGGAGCGCCCCCAGGAACACCGCCGCGATGACCAGTGCAGCGGTCACTGCCAGGGGAAGATTGCGGCCGGTCCGACCGGTCGGGGCCGGAGCCTTGCGCTCGCGGGGTACGGGAGCCGACCGAGGGCCGCTTCGCAACGGCGTCTCGCCGGTGGGATCGGTACCGATACTGATGCGGGCGGGCTCACGCCGTTCCTCGACATCGCCGAACAGTGGCCGCGAGTCCCAGTCGGGCTCGACCAGACGCTCCTGAACGGTCGTGGGCGCATCGGCGGGCTCCGGCTCGGGCTCGGCCGCAAAGGCCGCCCAGATGTCGATCTCGCCGGTCGGGTCGACTACGGGGGCCGCCTCGGACACCTCGCGCTCGAAACGGGGAATATCTCCCGTCGGCGGCTCGGTCCAGTGCGGCAGCGCACCCGAGTCATCGGACCGGAAGTGGAGTCGCTCTTCGGAATCGTCGGTCATCGTGGTTCCTCCACCGCTCAGACCTCGAGCAGTTCGCGTTCCTTGTGGGCCAGGGCACTGTCGATCTTGTCGACATGCTCTTGGGTGAGTTTCTCCAGATCCTTCTCGGCACGCTCGGCATCGTCGGCCGACACGTCGCTCGCCTTCTCGGCCGCCTCGAGTTGCTTGCGCACGTCACGACGGATGTTCCGCACGGCGACCCGACCATCCTCGGCCATGTTCTTGGCGATCTTGACGTACTCCTTGCGGCGCTCTTCGGTAAGGGCAGGAAAGTTCAAGCGGATGACGATGCCGTCGTTGGCGGGCGACAGACCGAGGTCGCTGTCGCGAATGGCCCGTTCGATGGCGGTCAGGGCCGAGCGGTCGTGAGGCTTCACCACCAGCACTCGCGCCTCGGGCACCTGAAAACCCGCCAGTTGCTGCAGGGGCACCGGCGAGCCGTAGTAGTCGACGAGCAGTTTCTCGACCAATGCCGGCGCCGCCCGGCCGGTACGAACCGTGAGGAACTGATCGCGCACGTGGGCCACGGCTTTGTCCATCTTCTCGATGGCCTCGAGGAGGGCGTCGTCGATCACCCGACCAGCGTACCGATCGGCTCGCCCCTCAGGATGGACTTCACGTTCCCCTGAGCGAGCAGGTCGAACACCACGATGGGGATGCGGCGGTCCATGCAGAAGGTGATCGCCGTGGAATCCATCACCTTGAGACCCTGATTGATCACGTCGAGATGTGCGATCCGGTCGTAGCGCACTGCATCGGGCACCAGTTTCGGGTCGGCGTCGTACACCCCGTCGACACCGCTGTGCGTCCCCTTGAGGATGGCCTCGGCATCGATCTCGGCCGCCCGCAGCGCCGCCGCCGTATCGGTGGTGAAGAACGGGTTCCCGGTACCGCCGGCGAGGATCACGACGCGCTTCTTCTCGAGATGCCGCAGCGCCCGCCGCCTGATGTACGGCTCGGCAACCTTGGGCATCTCGACGGCGGTCATGACCCGGCTGTGCTGCCCCACACGTTCGAGCGCGTCCTGGAGGGCCAGGCCGTTCATGACCGTGGCGATCATGCCCATGTAGTCGGCCTGCGCCTGATCCATACCCTGGCCCGCACCCTTGAGACCGCGCCAGAAGTTGCCTCCGCCCACGACGACGGCGATGTCGACGCCCAGTTCGCCCCTGGCCTCGGCGATCTCGGTCGCCACCTGGTGCAGTACCTCGGTGTCGAGCCCGAATCCCGTCTGTTCGGCCAACGCCTCACCAGACAGTTTGAGCACCACCCGCCGCCAAGTGGGTCGCACGTTGGACCTCAGCCGATCTCGACCTGGGCGAAGCGAACGATGGTCGCCTTCCCGATCAGTTGAGCGATCGACACCTTGTCGTCCTTGGCATAGGGCTGCTCCATCAGGACGATGTCCTTGAAGAAGCCGTTGAGACGACCCTCGACGATCTTGGGCAATGCGGCCTCGGGCTTACCCTCGTTGCGGCTGAGGACTTCGAGGGTGGCGCGCTCGCGCTCGACCTCGGCGGCCGGGACCTCGTCACGGGTCAGGAACCGCGGGCGGGCGAAGGCGATGTGCACGGCGACGTCGTGGGCCAACTCCTGTGAGCCACCCGACATCTCGACCAGCACACCGTTCACACCTCGGCCACCCTGGACGTGCTGATAGTGATCGAGCACGTTGCCGGGAGCTGCCTCGATGCGTACGGCCTCGCCAAACTCGATCTTCTCCTTCAGCGTGATCTTGAGATCTTCGAGTTGCGGCGCACGCTGCGCCACCGCTCCGTCTCCCTCGGCGAGCACCAGGCGCACCAGTGCGTCGGCCTCGGCCTTGAACTGGTCCGAACCGGCTACGAAGTCGGTCTCGCAGCGCAGTTTCACGATGGCGCCGACGGAGCCCTGGACCACGAGGGCCACGACACCCTGGGCGCTCTCGCGGTCATCGCGCTTGGCCGAAGCGGCGAGGCCCTTTTCGCGCAGCCATTGCTTGGCTGCTTCGAGGTCGCCTTCGTTGGCCTCGAGCGCCTTCTTGCAGTCCATCATGCCGGCGCCCGTCGACTGACGCAGCGCCTGAACATCTTTCGCAGTGAATGACATGGTTCAGCTCTCCGGGGAGGTGGGGGCTTGGGAGGCAGCGAGGCGGGCGTCGCGTTCCGCCTGGGCTGCGGCCGCCTGACGGCGCGCCTCGGCCTGAGCGGCAGCAAAGGCTGCTTCGTCCTCGTCGCTGCGCTTGGGGGTCTCCACGACAGGCGTGCGCTTACGAGCCACGAAGCGGCCCTCGATCACGGCCTCGGCGACGACGCGCGAGGTGAGGTCGTTGGCACGGATGGCATCGTCGTTACCCGGGATGGGGAACTGCACGAGGTCGGGGTCGACATTGGTGTCGACGACGGCGACCACCGGGATCTTCAACTTGTTCGCCTCGGTGATGGCGATGTGCTCTTTCTTGGTGTCGATCACGAAGATGGCATCGGGCAGACGCTTCATGTCGCGGATGCCGCCGAGTTGCCTCTGCAGTTTCTCGAGCTCGCGACCCAGCAGGAGGGCTTCCTTCTTGGGCTTGGCCTCGAACTCGCCGGAGGCCTGCATCCGCTCGTACTCCTGCATCTTGCCCACGCGCTTGGACATGGTCTCGAAGTTGGTGAGCATGCCGCCCAGCCAACGCTCGGTCACGTAGGGCATACCGCACTTCTCGGCGTAGCCACGGATGGGGTCCTGGGCCTGCTTCTTGGTGCCGATGAACAGCACCGAGCCGCCATTGGCCACCAGGTCGCGAATGAACGCGTAGGCATTCTCGATACGTCCGAGCGTCTGCTCGAGGTCGATGATGTAGATGCCCTGGTGCTCGCCGAAGATGAAGCGCTTCATCTTGGGGTTCCAGCGGCGGGTCTGATGCCCGAAGTGCAGGCCGGCCTCGAGCATCTGGCGCATGGTCACAACAGCCATGGTGGTCTCCTCTCCTGCGGTTGTCAGCACGATTCCGGGCGCAGAGCGACCGCAGGTCGGAACCGTGAGGTGTAGTGCCTAGGACGACCCAGCGGTCGCTGGGCCGCACGGGATGCTAGCCGACGGTGGGCGGCGTCGCCCATCGAGCCGCACGAGGCGGGCGCGGGTCCGGCCCGTGAGGACGCCCATCGGATCCTCGTACGACGAACCCCGCCGCACGCCGAAGTGCACCGTGGTACTCGACACGCCCAGGGTCTCGCCCACCGAGACTCGTGCTCCGACGGGGACGTCGGCGCGTTCGAGGCCGCCGTACGTGAGCCGACGGCCGTCCCCCACCGCCACCACGACGTAGGCGACGTCGACCACCCGGCCGGAGAAAGTGACGATCCCGGGCAGTACGGCGCGCACGGGTGTCCGCGGTTCGGTGCCGTAGGTGATGCCCCGGTTACCGGCGCACCACGGGCAGGCGGGCGGACGGTACGGGTCGATCACGGCAGCGTCGACGGGAGGCGCGACGCAGGTGAGCAGCACCAGAAGGGCCAGCACGCCGGTTCAGGCGGCGCCGGTGGCGACCAGGCGCGTGCGCAACTGCAGGACCGCCTTGGTGTGTAGCTGGGACACCCTGCTCTCGGTGACACCCAGGATCTGGCCGATCTCGTTGAGCGTCAGGCCCTCGTCGTAGTACAACGCCAGCACCGTGCGTTCCCGCTCGGGCAGGTTGCGCACTTCGCTGCGCATCGTGTGGCGCAGTTCGGCATCCTCGAGGAGCGCTTGGGGTCCGGGCTCGGTGCCCGTCACCAGCACGTGATCGAGTGGTCCCACCGTGGCGACGGCGATACTGGCGAGCCACCGCTGGAGTTCCTCGCTCGTCACGCGCAGTTCCTCGGCCAGTTCGTCGTCGGTCGGACCCCGCTGCAACCGCACCTCGAGGCGGGCCATCGCCTCCTGGACCGCTCGACTGCGCGCCCGGATCGACCGGGGTACCCAGTCGAGCGAGCGGAGGCCGTCGAGGATCGCGCCGCGGATACGCGGAATGGCGAACGTCTCGAACTTGGCACCCCGATCGGCCTCGTACCGGTCGATGGCGTCCATGAGACCGAAGACGCCCGAGCCGACGAGGTCACCCACATCGACCGAATCGGGGAGACCCGCCCCGAGACGCCCCGCCACGAACTTCACCAGCGGCGAGTAGTGCACGATCAGTCGCTCGCGGGCGCGTACGTCTCGTTGCTGCCACCACCGCTGCCACAGGTGGTCGATCATGGACGGGGTGCTGGCGGTCATGCGCGCGGGTGTGCGGTGTTGTACACCGACCGAAGACGTTCTTTCGACACGTGGGTGTAGCGCTGCGTGGTGGCGACGTTGGCGTGGCCGAGCAATTCCTGCACAGCCCGCAGGTCGGCGCCGCCGTCGAGAAGATGCGTGGCGAAGGAGTGACGCAGCGCATGGGGATGCGTGGGGATCGGCGAACGACGGTCGAGGATGCGCCGGACGTCCCGGGGTGTGAGACGCCGACCCCGCCGGTTGACGAACAGAGCCTCGGTCGGTTCGATGAGCGCCTCGTGGCGGCGGTGCATCCAACGGTCGACGGCCATGGCCGCCGGCTCGCTGAGGGGGACCCGGCGCTGTTTGGCGCCCTTGCCCCATACCGTCACCGCTGCACGTGGCAGATCGACGCTGTGCAGATCGAGACCGCACAGCTCCGAGACGCGCACACCACTGCCGTACAGCACCTCGAGCACCGCCAGATCGCGTGCGGCTGCCCAGTCGTCGGGACCCTCGTGCGTCGTCGGGTCGAGCAGGGTCGCCAGGTCCTCGTGCGTCAGCACTCGTGGCAGGCGCCCTTCGCCTCCCGGCGCCCTCAGTCCCGCCGCCGGATTGCCGGTGCACAGGCCCGCCTTGGCGGCCCAGGCGAAGTACCGGCGCAACGAGGAGATCTTGCGGGCGATGCTGCGCTTGGCGTACGCCCGCGTGGTCAGGTGCGCCACGTAGCGCCGCAGGTGCATCCGATCCACCCGGGACGGACCGTCGATCCCGGATCGCGCCACCCAGTCGATGAAGGCGTCGACGTCGCCCCGGTAGGCCGCCACCGTATGGTCCGAGGACGACGTGAGCGAGCGAGCGAAGACATCTACCTGCCAGCCCATGCCGGGCAGGGTATCCCGTCATGTCCGCCCCCAGGGTGCATGCCCTTGCTCGTACCAGCCGTCGGTCACCACGACCAGATTGGTGGCCTCCAGACGGGCCAACGCCCGCGCCACGTCGGCCAGTGGCTGCCCACTGAGGCGGACCAGGTCGTCGAGCGATCGCCCGCCGTCGCCGAGGAGCCGATCGAGTCGGGCCGACAGGCCGTCGAGGGGTGCCACATGCGGCACCGGCAGTGACGGCTGATTCCCCAGACCCAATGCCACGAGCACATCGGTCAGATCTCGGGCTGGCGTGGCTCCGTCGGCGAGCAGGTCGTTGGTGCCTTCGGCAGCGGGGTTGCGCACGCTGCCGGGTACCGCCATCACCGTGCGACCTCGCCGCGCTGCCTCGTCGGCGGTGATCAGCGAGCCGCCCGAGCCGCGCGACTCGACCACCACCAGAACCTCGGACAGCATGGCGAGGATGCGATTGCGCAGCGGGAACCGGAACGCCTCGGGACGCACGCCGGGCGGGGCCTCGGACATGAGGACGCCCTTGGCTGCCACGGCATGCCACAACTCGGCGTGCTCCCGCGGGTACACCACGTCGAGGCCCGATGCCACCACACCCACCGGCGCACCGTCGGCCGCCACGACAGCACGATGTGCAGCGCCGTCGATGCCGCGCGCCAGGCCCGACACCACGGCGACCCCGTGCTCGCTCAGGCCGCGAGCCAACTCGGCGGCCGTGGCGCGTCCGGTGGCGGTGGCGTGGCGGGTGCCGATCACGCCCACGCGGCGCCGCTCCAGAACGCTCAGATCACCTTTGGCGAACAGGGCAACGGGCGCCTGGGGATCGTCGCCGACGAGGGTCGGATAGCCGGGGTCACCAGCGAGGTACACCTGCACAGCGAGGGCCGAGCACCGCTCTTCCATCAGGTCGGGAAGGTTGCGGTCGGCGGTGCGCCAGGCCAGAGCGACGCTGGAGCGTTCGAGAAAGTGCTGCACCTCGGGGGACGGCGCCGCAGTGCCCAGGGCCACCGCCCACGCCTCGTCGGGTGCATGGTGGTGCCACAGCAGTCGCAGGCCTCCCGGACCCATGCCGGGCAGCGCGCCCAGTGCCGCCGCGAATCGGTGCGATGCGCGCAGGGTCATGCCGCCACGCTCCCGCTCAGGGCGCCGAGCCTGACCCGCAGCGCCAGTGCCTCCACCACGCGGTCGTCGATGAGCGGCGGGCTCTCACCGCGCAGGTCGGCGAGGGTCAGCGCCACCCGGCGCACCCGGTGATACCCACGTCCGGTCAGGCGTTGGCGCTCGAGTTCACTGCGCAGTCGCGCCGCTGCGGCGGCGGTGAGGGGAGCGACCTCGTCGAGGCGGTCGCCGGGAAGGCGAGCGTTGATGACGCCCGCCCGTTCCAGTGCCCGAAGGCGCGCCGCCGCCACGCGCCCGGCCACCACCGCCGTCGGTTCCGCACCACCGTGCGCCACCAGATCGTCGACATCGGGCCGCTCGACGAGGACGCGCAGATCCATGCGATCGAGCAGTGGACCCGAGAGCCGCCTGAGGTAGCGGACGCGGGAGGCCTCGTCACACAGACAACTCCCGGGTGGGCCACCACCGCAGGGGCACGGGTTGGTGGCCGCCACCAGCAGGAACCGGGCCTCGAGGGTGGCGCTGGCACGGGCCCTGGCCACGCGTACCACACCTTCCTCGAGGGGCTGGCGCAGGGCATCGAGCACCGAAGGGCTGAACTCACCCAACTCGTCCAGGAACAACACGCCACCGTGCGCCAGCGACACCTCGCCCGGGCGAAGCTGTTGCGTTCCGCCGCCGACGAGGGCGACCAGCGAACTGGAGTGATGCGGCGCCCGGAACGGGGCCGAGCGGACCATGCCACCGGGAGGCAGTCCCATACCGGCGGCCGAGCGGATCATGGTGGCTTCGATCGAGGCCGGCCCCTCCAGCGGAGGCAGGAGGCCGGGCAGTCGGCTGGCGAGCATCGTCTTGCCCGAGCCGGGAGAACCGGCGAACAGCAGATGATGTCCACCGGCGGCCGCCACCTCCAGTGCCAGGCGCGCCACGGCCTGACCCCGAACGTCGGCGAGATCGGGAGTCGCCTCGTCGACGTCGTCCGTGCCGTCGTCACGTACATCGGGCCACGGTTCGCCGTCACGCAGGCATCGCACCAGCTCGGCCAGGTGGTGTGCGACGCGCACCTCTCCGGTTGCGGCGACCCGCGCCTCGCGGGCGTTGGCCGATGCCACGACGGCGACGCGGGTGCCCAGGGCGTACACCATGGGTGCCGCCCCCGTGACCGCCCGCACGGAGCCGTCGAGGCCGAGTTCGCCGACGAAGCCGAGGTCTCGTACGGCCTGGGCCGGAACCTGACCCGTGGCCACCAACACGCCGATAGCGATCGCCAGGTCGAGCCCCGAGCCCCCTTTGCGCTCCGTCGTCGGGGCCAGGTTGATGGTGATGCGCAGGGTTGGCCACGACAGTCGACTCGACGTGACGGCGGCCCTCACCCGGTCGCGCGCCTCCCGGCACGCCTCGTCGGGAAGGCCCACCATGGTGAGGCCCGGCAGACCCTGACTCACGTGGACCTCGACGGTGACGGGCCGACCCCGGGACCCGATGACGGAGGCCGATGGGATACTGGCGAGCACGTGCGCGCACCTCCGGTTCGTGACATGAACGGAAGGACATCGACCCGGTCCCACGACGGTGAAGGGGACGCTAACCCTGGCCGTCGGGTGACGGGCCGAGCACCACGGAAATAGGCCAGACTGACGGGGTGCGTCGCCGAGTCGCTCTCCTGGTCCTGCTGGCGCTGGGCGGGGCGGCCTGTGGCGAGAGCACCGAGCGCTCGACGGGCACCTTCTGCACCCGGCTCCAGGACAATGTGGCGCTGCTCGAAGGACCGCTGTCGACACCTGAGGACCTCGCCGCCCTGGTGACGCGCTACCGCGAACTGGAGCGTGTTGCGCCCTTGTCGGTCGAGGCGGCGTGGGCCACGGTCACCGACCTGATCGAGGCATCGGCAGCCGTCGACCGGGACGATCCCGATGCGGTCAGGACCCTGGCCGATCAGGCCTACGCCACCGATCAGGCCGCCCGTGAAGTGGCCACCTGGGTGGCCGAACGCTGCGGCTTCACCCTGCCC
>Ga0169931_10002084_pt1 | contig 32877 bp, 31 predicted proteins | sample Kivu_15m_20L_FD_129675 | JGI IMG/M metagenome (GOLD analysis project Ga0169931, IMG submission 129675) | Freshwater microbial communities from Lake Kivu, Western Province, Rwanda to study Microbial Dark Matter (Phase II) - Kivu_15m_20L... | ecosystem: Environmental > Aquatic > Freshwater > Lake...
CTAACATCTCTAAAATTAAACGTAAACACTACAATTAAGATTAAAGAAAAAACTGATAATATTATTTTGAATTTTGCAAATTTTTCTAAAAAAATCATAATAAATATATATGACAAAATAAAAGAAAAGAAGGCGGCCCTTTCCCCTGAAATATAAATCAAACCACTCAACAAAATAAATAATATACTCATAGAATATTGCTCTAGTTGCTTTTTTTCTCTCAATACAAATAAAGCAAATAATAAAGGAAATAATCTTGATAAATAAGATCCCATAATTAATTCATCAAAAAAAAAAGATGAGATACGATTACCTGCTTTAGGAAAACCTATAATATTAATTCCCGAAAAAAATTGAATATAACCATCAAATATTAAAGCTAAAAAACAGACGATTAAAGCATAATAAAAATAGGTTAATATTTCTTTATTTTGATCAATTAAATACCAAATCAAACAAGCAAACACTCCAATTCTAAAATAAAACAATGAACTTTCAAAACTAAGCATAATATCTTTTGCTATAAAAATACTAACTAAAGTACAGTAAATACAAAAAATAAAAAAAATAATTACAGGTTTTATATTGAAATAAAAAAAAATATTATGTTTAAAAACATAAAACAAAAATATCAACGATGATAAACTTATAATAATATCAGGTATAAATGGACCACTTATTAAAAAAGGAATAATTAAACTTAAAAAAAAAAATATATAATTTTTATTTTTTAAATTAATCATTTATAATTTATTAGTTTTAAAAAAATATATTAAAAATACAATACTTTACAAGTATAAAATCTTATAATTAGAAATGATAAGAAAAATATTCAAGTGCATACTTTTAAATCTAATTAATACTAAAAATAAAACAGCAATAAACTATAATATAATTGAAGAAAGATTTATACAAAGTTTAAGAATTAGAGATGATGACGTAGTATTTGATGTAGGATGTCATAATGGCGAAACAATTGAACGTCTTTTGCGTGTTAATAAAAGATTAAAAATACATTCTTTTGAACCAGATTATGATTGTTTTGAAAAAATCTTGAATAAATATAAAGAAAATAAAAATATTATAATAAATAATTTAGCCTTAGGTAAAAAAAAAGAAAAAAAAAAATTCTATATAAATAATAATTCTGCAACATCTAGTTTTTTAAAAATAAATAAAAACTTTAAATTTGAAAACATAAAATTCAAAACCGTAAGAAAAAAAAAAATTATTTTAGAAACGCTTGATAATTATTGTCAAAAAAATCAAATAAAAATAATTAATTTTTTAAAACTAGATACGCAAGGCTGGGAGAAAGAAATACTACTTGGTGCAATCAAACTTTTAAAAACGAAAAGAATAAAAAAAATTCAAATTGAAATTACACTATGCCAACACTATGAAAAAAAATTTACTTTTTTAGAATTTGAAGAAATACTTTTAAAGTATGGTTATTCATTAATAAATTTAGGCAGTCCAACATGGGACGATAAAAAAAAGAAAATTTTGTGGGTAGATGCACTTTATTCTCTTTAGAAAATTAAATTTTTTCAAATTAAATTGAATTTATATATTAAATAAATAATAAAAAATTTCGAAAAAATATTAATTATTTTAATAGATTGTATTTTAATATACAAATAATTGCAGCAAAACCATCTTTCCAAGTAATTTTTTTACCTTCAGAGTACTTTCTGCCATAATACTTAACACCAACTTCAAAAATTCTTATATCTAATTTTGATAATTTTGCTGTAACCTCTGGTTCAAAACCAAATCTATTTTCTTTAAGTTTTATACTTTTGATAACTTCGGACTTAAATATTTTATAACAACATTCCATATCAGTTAAATTTAAATTGGTAAAAATATTAGATAAAGTTGTCAAAAATAAATTTCCAACTCTATGCCAAAATAAAAGGACTCTTTTTTCATCAGCTCCTACAAATCTTGAACCAAAAACTACATCGGCCTTTCCATTTTCTATTGGCTTTAATAATTTGTAATAATCTTCAGGATCATATTCTAAATCAGCATCTTGGATTAATATTATTTCTCCCGTTGCTTTTTTAATTCCCTCCCTTATTGAGAAGCCTTTTCCATAATTCTTATCATTAAAAATTATCTGACAAAAATTTAGAGGTTTTATTTCATAAAGAAGTTCTCTGCTTCCGTCAGTTGAAAAATCATCTACAATTATTATTTCATGTTCTTGCTTATATTTTTCCTTTATGAGTTGAAGAATTTTTTTAATAGTAAGAACTTCATTATAACAAGGAATTATAATACTTAACTTCATAATATAAATTAATATAAATAATTAAAAATTTTAAATTTTCATAAACATGACTTTTTTATATTCTTAAATTCAAGAATGTAAATAATGTACTTTTGGTTTTGATTAAAAATATTTCTTGTCTCTTTTAAAAACTCAGGAGATTTTTTTACAATTTTTATATCACAATTTTTAAAGAAATAATTTTCTTTAGAAGTAAAATTTTTAAGAACTATATAATTAATAATATTATTCTTTATATAATCTAAAAACATCTGATTGTTTTTAAAATCATTATTAATTATAATTGGGGTTGAATCTAAAAAAGCAATAGATCTTAAATCTGTTAAAATTACTTCTCCAGAGTGGATATTTTTATTTATCCACTCTGCCCCATTAAACTCTGCAGCGTGAGCTCTCATAACCTCTTGTCTTTTTTTATTACTTATTAAAGATGAAGATAATAATATAAAACCAAAAAGTGAAACTAATATGGATGGAAAAATATTTATTAATAAAAATTTTTTTAAAATATTTACATGCAATTTAAATTTATTTGTAAATATTATAATTAAAGAAAAATATAGAAGTATTTCGTGGTATATTCTTCCGATTTTTTGAGCAAAAATAAAAAGTAAAATTCCAGATGCAATGCTAACTACTATAATTTGAATAATTTGTTTTTTATAATTTTCATAAAAACTACCGATAAAAAAAAATATTAGAAATTGAAATCCTAAAATGGTAGTTATGCTCCCAACTGATATAGGAATAAATAAGCCGATTGGGAATATAAAATTAGTTTCTCGAAAATTTTTTAAACCTTCTAAAAAATATTCTGGCGCAAGTGTAAAAAAATTTGTATATGTAAAATCTTCGGCATTATAAAAATTAAATATAGCCTTTGGAAAAAAAAAAATAATTACACATACTAAACATAAAAAGATAAATCGGTAATTAATTTTTACTTTAAGCAATAGTAAGATAGATAATACAAAGCCAGTTATTAAAAAATTTAACTTAAAATTTGCTACGCCACAGATTAAAAAAATTATAAGAAACGAGAGTTTCAATTCAATTTTTTTAGTCATTACTAAAAAATATAATATTAATGCCATTATTAACTGTGGAAATAGCTGGTGCTTTGCACCTGATATAAAAAAAATAAGAACTGGCGAGCCTAAAATAAATAAGGAAAATAAAATATATTTTGATTTATTTAATATATTTTCATGAAAATAAAATAAAAATGATAATAATCCTATAAACTGCAACAAAGATCCCGCGATGTCTGAATAAACTTTCAAACCTAAAGTATTAAAAATCTCTCCTAAACCTATTAAAGTTGAGCTTGGCCAAAATATTGGATTTGGTAGCTGCTTGTGATTATTTATATAATTAGGAACACCTAAATGATAATCTAACGCATCTGCCATTGTTGGGGCCGATATAGATAAAATGAATAAAATAAATAAATAAAAAAATACAAAATAAAGATAAAAATTTAATTTAATATTAAGATTTTTTTTTTTTATTATATAAATTATTTCATATATTCCAAGGCATAGAATAGAATAGCTAATAAAAAAATCTAAATATTTGTATATACCTAAAAAAACCGAAATATATGTGACATAAGAGACTGTAATTATTCCAAAGGATAAGTTTAAAAAAAAAAAATTTTGATCAAATCTTTTTACAAAAAATCTTCCAACTAACTCACATCCAAAAATTAATGTTAATCCGGTTATTATTCCTATTACTGGATGAATAAACCCTGAAGAAATAATATTCATAAAATATAAAAAATTTATTTAAAAAATATCTTATTAATTAACCAACTTTCATTAAATTTTTTTAAAAAAATTAATAAATTAAAATTATAAATATTTATTTTTTTAAAACTAATAAAAGAGTCATTAAAATATAATAAGTATAATAATATGAGTTCATTTGTTTAACTAACGTTAAATCTGTTTTTGCAAGAACTAATGGATTTTTCATATTAATACCTTTTATTTGTGCAAGACCAGTCATACCGGGTCTTACTTTAAATATTTTCCTTTTTTTTCGTTCTCTGATTAACCTTGTCTGACTGCATAAACAAGGTCGAGGCCCAACTAAACTCATGTCCCCTTTTACTACATTTAATAATTGAGGTAATTCATCTAATTTATATTTTCTAAGAAAATGACCAAAAGCTGTTATTTGAGATTCATTAACTAGATGTGTACTAGTTGACAAGGTTCCTTTCTTCATAGTTCTAAACTTAAATAACTTAAATTCTTTTTGATTAAGTCCAACTCTTTTTTGAATAAATAGAGGAGAACCTGTATCTAAATATCCAATTAAATATAAAATCATTAATAATGGAAAAAATATAATTAAGGCCAGAAAAGAAAACAAAATATCTAATATACGTATCATTATTTTTTTTAGTATCTTTTATTAAAGCTGGATACTAGTCTACATTAGAGCAATAAATTATTCATTAAATTTAGAATATTGAATATCAATAATTAAGCTAAGCAATAGTTTCCTTTGTATTTCAATCAGGAAATTAATTTATTTTTAAAATACAACAGTTGCATTAAATACAATGTTAATTTTGAAATTTTTACAGAGAAGATATTTTAGATTTTATTTCTTCAAGAAATTTATCCATATGCAATTTTTTTTTTAATTCTTTTCTATCTAGATCTAAAATACTATCGTCTAAATTAGAGTTTTCTATTCTAAAAAAAATGTCAACAACAGCATCTACATTTGGTGAAACTACTATACCAACTCGATGAAATTTAACCCATCTCGCAACGCTTGTATTCTCAGAGCATATTGCTAGAATTTTTGCACCAGAAAAGATATAGGAAGATATTTTGCTTGGAAAAGCGTATCTAGTTATTTGATCTTCAATAGGTAATAAAGCCCACTCATAATTACTTGAAATGTATGCCGCTTTATTAGATGAAACTAATCCATGATAATTTACTAGAGAGTTCTCTTTAGATAATTTATTAATTTGACTACTGAATATACCTCCACCAGCAAATGCAAATTTTAAGGTACCACCTTTTTGTTTATATTTTTTTATTGATTCTACTATTAACGGAACTCTTTGAGGTCGTCCTAAATTACCTGTAAATGAAAAACCTCTTTTCTTATCTAATATTGGATTATTATCAAAAGAAATAGATGGATTATTGATAATGGAAATTTCTTTTTGATTACTTAAACGATCTATAATTTCTTTTTTCATTTCCTCATTTAAAGTAATTAAAGAACTTGCATGTCTTAAACTAAAATTGTCAATTTTTTTTAGAAAATTAAATAAGTTTACGTTAATTTTTAAAACAACATTTGTTGCTTCGGGATGAATATCCTGAATATGATAAATATACTTTATTCTCATAATCTTAGAAAATATTGCAACAATAAATGGGATCAACACTGGGGGATCGGTAGAAACATAAATATTTTTTGGTCTAGTCATTATCAAACAAAACAAAACCCAAAACATAAAAAAAATCATATCTAAAATTCTTATGAATATACCACTTGAAGAATTAGAGAATGCCCAACTAGACAAAAACTTTACATTTAATCCACGTTTAGATTCTTTTAAATATTTATGCAAATTTGAGCTACCCTGTGAAATAACAGCTACTTTATTAAATGGAGCAAGACTCTCAGCTATACGAAGCAAAGCTTCACCTATTACAGGATAAGTTGGCCAAAAACTTCTATTTATAATTATGAAATCATAACGATACACAGCTACTTTTTCCAAACTATACGATTTATATAATCAATATAACTATGAATTATTCTTAAAACTTTTTCACTTACATTGGGTACACTGTAATCTTTTGCCAAATATTGTATTCGATTGCTTGCTCGTGTTTGTTTTTCTAAGATCATCAAGCCCTGGTATATTCTTGGAATTTCTAAACCCACCATCATTACTGCTGCCTCTTCCATGCCCTCTAAACGCTCATGATTTTCACGAATATTTAAAGCTGGGAAATTTAAAATTGAAGACTCTTCAGTAATAGTTCCGCTATCAGATAAAACAACTTTAGAGTTTATTTGTAAATTAATATAATCTGTAAATCCGAGTGGCTTAATAAAATTTACTTTTCTGTGAAATTTTTTTTTTATAAGATTTAAACGTTTTTGTGTTCTAGGATGGGTAGAAACAATAACTGGTAAATTGTAATCTTTAGCTAAAAAATTAATTATTTTTACTATTTTTTCGAAATTCAAGTTGTTATCTATGTTTTCTTCTCGATGAACACTTAGTACAAAATATTTTTTTTTTTTTAATTTTAGTTTTGAGACAATATTTGATTTTCGAATTTCCGGTAAATAGTAATGTAAAACTTCGAACATAGGGCTGCCAATTTTAATAATTCGATCTGAAGGTAGGCCTTCATGCAAAAGATGCTCACGAGCGACTGAGCTATAAGTTAAATTTATGTCTGAAACATGATCGACAATGCGCCTATTAATTTCCTCAGGAACTCTTAGATCAAAACATCTATTTCCTGCTTCCATGTGAAAAATCGGTATTTTTCTTCTTTTCGCAGGAATTGCAGACAAAGAACTGTTGGTATCTCCTAAAATAAGCAAAACATCTGGTTCAACTTTTTCAAATACCTTGTCAACTTCTGTTATAATATTCCCGATAACATTTGCAACACTTTTAGAATTTTTTGCACAATGTAAAAAAAAATCTGGCTTTCTAACTTTTAGGTCATCAAAAAAGATTTGATTAAGCTCATAATCATAGTTTTGGCCTGTATGAATTAAAGTATGATCACAGAAATTATTCAGGACTGAAAACACACGAGAAAGTCTTATTATTTCTGGCCTAGTTCCGACTACAGAAACAACTTTAATTTTTCTTTTTTTTAGGTCCATTAATATTTATTTAAAAGTGTCAGGTTTGTTTTTATCAAATACTTCATTTGTCCACACTAAAACTTTTGAGGGTTTTGATGATAAATTTTGCAATAAATGAATGTGCCCAGGAATAGTGTTTACAATTTCTAATTTATAATCTTTTAGAACAGTAGTAAATTTTTTTTTTGTAATCATATTTACTGAAGAATATCTTACTTTTCCATGAATAACTAAAAATTTCTCATATTTCGTATTATGAAAATGTTTACCTCTTATATTTTTTCCGTAAATATTCAGCAAAGATATTTGCCCACTATACTTTGATTTATATAATTCTATAAAAGAGCCTGTTTTGTTTACATTTAGATCTTGAATTTTATATTTAAAGTCTTGTGGTTTTAAAAAACTTAAATAAGTCGAATAAAGATATTTTTTTAGCCTTGAATTATAATTTAAAATACTTTTTGATTTGTAATTATCATGGATATTCTGAATTATTTTTTTTAAGTTTAATACTTTAATTTTAAAAATATTTTTAAAGTTATGATCAATAATTAATTTATCATTTTTTTTTTTAAAGTCTGACAAAATTAATTTAATTAAATCATCTATATATAATAAAGAAATTTTTTTATTATCGATAATTTTCAAAGGTTTTTTATTAATTATATTGTAACAAAATGTGGCAACGACACTATTATAATTTGGCTTAGACCACTTACCAAATATATTGGGCAATCTATAAATCTTAAGATCAATTTTTTTTTTTTTATATAACTTGATAAGAAAGTCTTCACTTTTTTTTTTAGATATTCCATATGGATTTGATTGATTAGACTGCAATGACGAAGTATAAAAAAATTTTTTTTTTTTATTTAGAAATGATGTTATATTTTTTACTATTTGAAAATTTTTTTTATATTCATTTTCAAATTTAGGCCTATTTATCCCAGCAAAAATAAAAATTTGATCTGAATCATTGATAAAGTCTTTAAGTTTTTTTTTTGGCGTTTTTTTATTAATTAAATAAATTTTATTAATATTTTTTAGATATTTTAATTGAAAATAAAAATTTTTGCCTATAAAACTATTCGATCCTACTATAGCAACTTTCATTCATGTTTCTTATATTAATTTTAAAACTTCAGGTCTTATTAATTTAATTAATTTTTTTATGTCTAATAAATTATATGAAGAATTATAATCTTTATGTAGTTTTCTAGAAATGCCCTTAGTCATAAATTGATTATAATTATATTTTATCTCTGGAGTTATCTCAAAATATGTTTTAAAGGATTTCGCTCTTATCATCTCGAATTTACTAATTAAAGTTTCATGAATTTTTTCTCCCGCTCTGATTCCGGTGTAATTTAGACTAATTTTTTTATTTAGGATTGCTCCTGCTGCTCTAGCTAGGGTGCTTATATTTGAACTTGGGCATTTTCGAACATAAATACAACCCGACTTTCCATTTGCTAGAGCAAACAAAACTAGATCAATTGCATCATCCATTTTCATCATAAACCTCGTCATATCTTTAGAAGTTACATATGCTTTACCATTGTTTTGTATTGTGTTTATAAAAATTGGCAAAACAGAGCCTCTACTAGATAAAACGTTACCATATCTTGTTATTATTAATTCAGTTTTAGACTTTAAGGATTTACTCGATACTAATTTTTCCATCAATGACTTAGACATTCCCATAGAGTTTATTGGCTCAACTGCCTTATCTGTGCTTAAGAAAATAATTTTTTTAATTTTAATATCATTAGCTAATTCAATGACATTAAGTGCACCAAAAAAATTTGTTTTTACTGCTTCGTCAGGAAAAAATTCACAAGATGGGACTTGTTTCAAAGCAGCAGCAAAAAAAATGTAATCTACATTTTGCATCGCAAATTTTAATGAAGATTTATCTCTTATATCTCCAATGTGATATTCAACTTTATTTGAATATATCTCATTTCTCATTTCAAATTGTTTTAATTCGTCTCTGCTAAATATAATAATTTTTTTAACATTAAATTTTAATAAACGTGTTGTCATAGCTTTTCCAAAAGAACCGGTGCCTCCTAAAATAAGAAAAGATTTATTTTTCAGCATATTCATTTTAAACAATATTAAAGATATTTATAAAATTATTTTTAAGATAAAGATATATTTAATAAAATTAATCTTACAAATTGACATAATTTTTCAATAGAAATTTAACAATCCTTTTACAAGCTTTTCCATCCCCATAAGGATTCTTAGCAAGTGCCATTTTATTATAAATTTTTTTATTATCTAAAAGACGAGATACATTAGTAAAAATTTTTTCTTTATTTGCTCCTAATAAAATTGCCATGCCGGACTTTTGAACTTCTTTTCGCTCAGTAATATCCCTCATAACTAATACTGGTTTACCTAAACTTGGTGCCTCTTCTTGGATACCCCCACTATCGGTTAAAATTAAATAGCTCTTAAGCATTAGATATATAAAGATTTCATAGGATTGAGGCGCAATTAAATGAATATTTGGAATTTTATCAAGCATTTTATGTGCATTTCTTTTAATTTTAGGGTTTAAATGAACTGGATAAACGAAATGAATATCTTTATATTTAAATGAAAGTTTTTTAATAGCATAACAAATATTTTTAAATCGATCTCCAAAATTTTCACGACGATGGCCTGTTATTAAAACAAATCTATTTTTATTCAAATCAAAATTTAATATTTTATCTAGAGAGTAAAAAATTTTTTTATTTATTTTAATTTCATTTTTAATACGATTTAAAACCCAATATAAACTGTCTACAATAGTATTTCCTGTTAACACGATCGTGTTTCTTTTAATTTTTTCCATTAAGAGATTTTTTTTATTTAAAATAGTGGGTGCGAAGTGATAACTTGCAATTTTTGAAATTACTTGACGATTTAGTTCTTCTGGAAAAGGTGATAATAGATTATTAGTTCTTAAGCCTGCTTCTATATGACCAACTTTGATACCATTATAATAAGCAGTTAAAGCCGCTACAAAAGCAGTGGTGGTATCTCCATGAACTAATACTAAATTTGGTCGATTTTTTTTTAACAATATTCCTAATTTATTTGTAATAGATGAGGTAATTGAAGAAAGGTCTTGAGATTTAGTCATTAAATTTAAATCGAATTTAGGTTTAATTTTAAATAATTTTAGTACCTGATCCAACATTTCTCGATGCTGCGCAGTGACACACACCTCAACATTAAAATCTTTATTTCTCTTTTTTAAAGCATGTACTAAACTGGCCATTTTAATCGCCTCAGGTCTAGTTCCAAAAACTACTAAAATTTTTTTTTTCATTTGAGTTTATAACTCAAAAATTCTTTTATAGAAATTAAGTACACTAATTTCTAATTTATTACGATTTATGTAATTTCGTGAATTAGCAATAATTGATTTAGAAATTTTTCTTAATTGATCTTTATTTTTAACTAATTCATTAAGTTTTTTAGAGATTGAAAAAATATCAAAATATTTTTCAGTAAAACAAAAATTTAATTTTAGTAATTTTTTTGACATTTTAACTTCGGAATTTATAAATAATGGACATCCTATCATAATAGAGTCATATATTTTTTGAGGTATTGCGAATTGATTGATTAGAATTTTTGGAGAGTAAAAGGCAAAATTAATGTCTACTGTGCTCATAAGTTTTAAATTTTTATGCCTTGATACGTAGCTAATATATTTAATTCTTTTGTTAATTTTTAAAGAATTAATTATATCTTTATCCCCCTCTCCAACTAATAAAAATTCTATATTTTTGGTTGTTAATTTAATAATATCTAATAACAACTCAAGTCCTCGACTTGGAATTAACAAGCCACAAAACATTACTATCAAATTTTTTTTTTTGTTACCCACATATTTTATTTTTGTATCAGATAATATATTATTTATAAAAAAAATATTTTTAAGCGAAAAAAATTTGATTAGTTTATATCGAGTTTTATCTGGAAAAATACACGAATTACTGATTATACGATAAGTAAGAGACTCAAAAAAACTTAAAACTATAAATATACTATATGGAATATTATAACGTGCAGAAAAATTATCATTTATTAAAGAGTGAATTAATTTACCACTTAATTTTAGAAAAACACAAGATATTGTCCCTGGAAAATCAATTGCTAAAAAATGTTTAGCATTAGGCTTAAAAAAAAAAATGTAACTAATATAAAAAGTTAACTTTGCAATACTTAAAAAATAGTTTAAATAGCTTGAATTATTAAAATTAAAATTAAGTCTAATATATTCATACCTATTGTAAAATTTAATATAATTTATAGAACTCAATCTACTGGGAAAGACAAAAACTGGTTCAAATCCTACTTCTTTTGCATAATTTGCATGTGAGAGTATTACATTATCAGGAAAATCTGAAGTATTAATAATAAATAGTTTTTTTTTTAACAAAGAATACCCTTTTAAAAAAATATTTGTTTAATTTTTCCTAAAAATCTAAGAAATAAAAAAAACAATATATGATATTTAGAATAACCATTTTTAACTAATGCATCCATATATTCACCCATTGCGGTATACTTATACTTGAAACTAACACCTCCAATTTGCATATAAGTAAGGCTTGGAATTTTTTTAAAGTAAACTTTTAAAAATTTTGCTCTAAGCAACCAATCAGTATCTAAAGCAATACGGTAATCTGTATTAAATAAACCAACTGTTTCTAAAGCTTTTTTGTTAAAAAAAACAGATGGATGCAAAAAACCAAATCCATTTAACAACCCAATTTTTCCTCTCTCCTTACCCTCAAAATATATTTTTGAATGATTTTCTGGATTAAAAAGTATTGTATCTCCAAAACCAACTACTGGTACATTCCAACCAGAAAAAGATTTTTCAATTTTACTAAAAATATTTTTCTCATAATAATCGTCGGAATTTAAAATTCCTATGATATTTCCTTTGCATAATTTTAATCCTTTATTCCAAGCATCACCAATACCTTTATCAGGTTTTGAAATTATTTTAATATTTGAAATTTTAAAAGATTTGATTAATTCAACTGTGTTATCGGTTGATCCGCCATCAACAATAATTGCTTCATAATTAGAATATCTCTGATTTTCTAAACTTTTAATTGTTTTTTTAATAGTTTTATTTGAATTATAACATGCAACTATTATAGATATTTTAATCATTTCTTTATTAATATCAGGAAAAAATAAATTATGTATAAAAATACTTTAATATTAATAATTTTTTATATAACATTACTTAATATAACCTTTAATTCATCAAATATTATTTTTTTAATTACACCATTTATAATTATTTTTTTAATTTCTATTTCTTATTCAAGTAAATATTTAATTTTAGCAACTATTATTACCTACCCTTTTATGTTTTTAATTAGAAATTCTAGTGATTCTTTAATCTTTATTTTACTGCCAGAAATATTAATATTTTTGAGTTTTGTTATTAATCTTATATTTTTAGATAAATTTAAAGTTTACATAATCGAAAAAAAAACATTTTATCTAATGTTATTATTTTTATTAATATCAAGCGTAGTAAATATTTTACATGTAGGCAGACTGGATTTTATACTTGTAACTATTAGATTATATTTATTTCCATTTTTATTCTTTTTGACATTATCATCGGTTATAAAAAAAAATAACATTTTGTTGGAGGCTCTATACACGGGAATTTTATCTTTTGGAATTGTAGCCGTAATTGCAATATTTAATTATTTTGAATTAATAAATATAAAAAATTTTCAATACCTTAATATTGCTGAACGCGAAGTAATTTTTTTTTCTGAAGCAAAAAGATTAGACCCACTACTCTCTGGTGCTATTGGTTCGGCTGGAGCACTAGTTTTTACTTTAGGCCTTGTACTAATATATTTTAAAAATAAATTTAATAAAATAATAATTTTTTTTTTTTCATTGACACTTACTTTAACAGGTCTTTTGACACTATCATATTCGTTAATTTTAGCTGCAATTATAATCACTTTTATAATTTTAATACTTAAAAAGAATAAAATTTTCTTAAAATTTTTTTTTGTTTTAATTTTTATTATCTTTATTTTTTTTATTTTAAATACTAAGTTCTTTTTAGGATTGGATATTTTAAGTTATGTAAGTAGCTACTATTTACATTCGTACTTACTTTTTTTTTCAAATATGACTTTTACAGAAATCTTATTTGGAAATGGAATGCCTATCAATATGGGAAATTATATATATGAACCTGAAAAAAATATTTCTGATGTTGGAATATTCAGGGTGTTTGTAGAAACTGGTATAATAAATTTTGTCATATTTTTTTATTTTTTACTTCGATTATTTAGAAAACTTTTGCGGATAAATCCTGACTTTTCTTCAGATTATCACAATGTCTTGTTAATATTATTTATTTTATTAATATCATTACCGCATACTAATATTACTTTTTTACCCCCATTTTACCCACTATTTATTATCGTACTATCAAGTATATTATATGAGCATAAATCAAAATTTAAGTATGCGTAAAAAATACATTATTACAGGTTGCGCTGGTTTTATAGGAAGTAATTTAACTAACCGTTTGTTACAAAACTCTAATAACTTTATTATTGGGATTGATAATTTTTCAACAGGCAAACGCAATTTTATCTGGACTGCATTGAAAAATAAAAATTTTTTTTTTTATAAAGCGGATCTATTAGATCTTAATAAATTAAAAACTTTATTTTCCAAGGGTGATTTAGTAATTCATCTAGCGGCTAACGCGGATGTTCAGTATGGACCTATTCATACTAAAAAAGACTTAGAACAAAATACGGTTGCAACTTATAATGTTTTAGAAGCAATGCGGTTTAATAAAATTAATAAAATTATTTTTTCTTCAACGGGATCTGTGTATGGAGAAACAAATAAAATACCTACTCCTGAGAACGCACCATTTCCTATACAAACTTCGTTGTATGGGGCCTCAAAAATTGCATGCGAGGGATTGATTACTGCTTACTGCGATGCATTTAATATGCAATCAATTATTTTTAGATTTGTTTCTATTCTTGGTGAAAATTACAATCATGGACATGTATATGATTTTTATAAACAGTTAATTAATGATGCAAAGAAATTAACCATTTTAGGAAATGGTAAACAACGCAAATCATATCTTTACGTAGAAGATTGTGTTGATGCTATATTATTAGCGCTAAATAAATGTGATAATAAAATCAATATTTTTAATCTTGGTACTGATGAATACTGCGAGCTTAATAGTTCTGTAAAATTGATATGTGAAACTTTAAAGTTAAAACCTAAACTTAAATTTACAGGCGGAGAACGTGGTTGGATAGGAGATAATCCATTTATCTATCTTGATACTAAAAAAATTAGATCCTTGGGATGGAAACCTAAATTAAATATAAAAGACTCAATAATAAAAACAGTTCATTTCTTAAAAAAAAATAAATGGCTTTTTAATAAAAAAAAATAATTATGAAAATTTGTGTATATGGTTTATATCATCTAGGTACCGTAACATCATCTTGTCTTACTGAAAAAAATTTTCACATTATTGGATTAGATAATGATAAAAAAATTATTGAAGATTTAAAACTGGGCATCGCACCTTTATACGAACCAAAATTAAATAACTTAATAAAAAAAGGAATTAAAAATAAAAAAATATTTTTTACCAGTAATACTTCATTTGCGCTATCAAACATAAAGGTTTTATGGGTATGTTTTGATACCCCAATTATAAATGGCAAACCTAATGATAAATTTATAGAAAAAAAAATAAAAAAAGTTTTACCATATTTAAAAACAAACACTATTGTTTTAATTTCTTCTCAAATTTCTATTGGATTTATAAAAAAATTAAAAAATTATAGTTGCCGTTATTTTCCAAAAAAAAATATTTATTTTGCTTATTCTCCAGAGAACCTTCGTCTTGGAGATGCAATAAAAAAATTTTTAAAACCTGATAGGATTGTGGTTGGTGTTGATAGTTTATACTCAAAAAAAATATTAAAAAAATTATTTTTATCTGTAACGAATAAAATCGAATGGATGACTATAGAGTCTGCCGAAATGACTAAACACGCTATTAATTCATTTTTAGCAACATCAATAATTTTTATAAATGAAATTACCAGAGTCTGTAAAAAAGTTGGGGCAACTGTCATTGAAGTTGAACGTGGTTTAAAAACTGATATTCGAATTGGCCCTAAAGCTTATTTGTCAGCAGGCGGTCCTTTAACAGGGGAAACTTTATTAAGAGATGTTAATTATTTAAAAACTGAAAGCAAAAAATATAATTTATCGATTCCTTTATTATCTTCTATTTTTACAAGTAACGATAAATACAAAAAAGAAATGTATAATTATATAAAAAAAAAATTTAAAAATTTATCTGGAATTAAATTTGCTTTTTGGGGTATTGCATATAAACCTAATACCTCTGAAATTAAAGGGTCTTTAAATTTAGAAATTTGTAATTGGTTATTAAATCAAGGAGCGAAAGTTAATTTGTATGATCCTTTTGTCAAACTGCTTCCAGTAAAAATTAAAAATAAAGTGAAATATTGTAATTCTGCAATCGATGCAATCTTGGATACTAATAATTTAATATTGGGTTATTCATATTCTGAATTTAAAAAAACTATAAATAGCATGCCAATTAAAAAAAGAAAAAAATTGAAATTAATTGACCCCTATCACTATGCATACTAACACTTTTTTTTTATAAACTTTATAAAAAATAAAATTATGAAAAAAATTCTGAAAAAAAAAGTTATTGTTACAGGCGCTAGTCAAGGTCTAGGTTATGAAATTGCCTATGAGTTTGCACGTAACGGGGCAGATATAATGATATGCGCAAGAAATAAAAAATTACTCCAAGATGCGCATGCAAAATTAGTTAAACTGTCGTCAAATAATCAAAAAATATTATTTCAGGAACTTGATGTATCCAACGAGACGGATGTTAAATTTTTTATAAAAGAGACAATTCAAAAACTAGGGGGCTGTAATGTATTGGTTAATAACGCTGGAATTTATGGCGCAAAAGGAAAAATAGAAACTACAAATTGGGATGATTGGGTGAAAGCAATTGAAATTAACTTATATGGGTCAGTTCTTATTTGTAAAGAAATTATCCCATATTTCAAATCACAAAAATACGGTAAAATTATTCAGCTGTCAGGTGGAGGAGCAACAAATCCATTACCATATTTAAGTGCATACGCCACATCTAAGGCTGCTGTTGTAAGATTTATAGAAACAATAGCAGAAGAATTAAAAGATTTTAAAATTGACGCAAATTCAATTGCTCCTGGGGCACTTAATACAAAAATGTTAGATGAAATTATTAATGAGGGTCCTGAAAAGGTAGGTTTGTCTTTTTTTAATAGAGCAAAAAAGCAGAAAGAAACTGGTGGCACATCCTTAAGGTTTGCAACTGAACTAGTGTTATTCTTAGCTTCATCATCAAGCGATGGAATTACCGGTAAATTAATTAGTGCTATTTGGGATAACTGGAGAGTATGGCCATTACATATAAAAGAATTAAACAATACTGATGCTTACACACTTAGAAGAATTACAGGGAAAGACCGAAATTTTCAATGGGGTGATATATGAAAAAAATTTTTAAAGTTGGAATAGTTGGTTGTGGTTTAATTGGCACAAAAAGAGCAAAAGCTCTTGCTTCAAATGGTATATTAATAGCATGCTCAGATATTGACATTACGCAGGCACAGTCTTTATCAAAGATTACCGGTGCTAATGTTTACTCTAATTGGCATGACCTTGTTTGTTCTAAAGAAGTTGAAATTATTATTATTGCAACAAGACACAATAGTCTTGCTGAAATAACAACAGTAGCCGCTGAACATGGCAAGCATATTTTGGTTGAAAAACCTGGAGCTAAAAATGTTTTAGAATTAGAAAATGTTATCGCTGTTGCTAAAAAAAATTCTGTCAAAATTCATGTTGGATTTAATCACAGATTTCATAACTCTATACGTAAAGCTAGAGAGATTGTTGACTCTGGTGAGTTAGGAGATTTAATGTTTGTTAGAGGTAGATATGGTCATGGTGGTAGAATTGGTTATGAAAAAGAATGGAGGGCAGATCCAAATCAATCTGGTGGTGGTGAACTTATCGACCAAGGGACACATTTGATTGATCTTTCTCGTTGGTTTCTTGGAGAATTAACAGATATAAACGGATTAGTATGTAATTACTTTTGGAACATGCCAGTTGAAGATAATGGATTTATGATTCTCAAAACTTCAGAAAATAAAGTAGCTTTTTTGCAAGCTTCTTGCACTGAATGGAAAAATATTTTTTCTTTTGAAATATACGGCAAACTTGGCAAACTTGACCTAACTGGGTTAGGAGGAAGTTATGGCTTAGAAAAAATAACCTTTTATAAAATGCTTCCTGAAATGGGTCCACCAAAAACTATTTCTTGGGAATATCCAATGCCTGATAATTCTTGGGAACTAGAGATAAATGACTTTTTTGAGAATATTAGATTGAATATAAATCCAACTACAAGCCTAAAAGATGCTCGCGCTGTTCTTTCGGTTGTTGAAACTATATATAAAAAATCAGGCTATGATTATAACGCGTAGTCCACTGAGAATTAGTTTAGGAGGAGGAGGTACAGATCTTCCCTCTTATTATAATGAAAATGAAGGATTTATATTATCTGCAGCTATAAATAAGTATGTATATGTTTCCATAATAAAACCTTTTGTTCAAGGAATTTTTCTAAAATATTCTAAATTTGAAAAAGTTGAAAATATTTCTGAAATAGAACATCCAATTATTAGGGAAGCTTTAAGAATTCTTAAAATTAAACCTCAAATTGAAATAACAACATTAGCTGATGTTCCTAGTGGTACGGGATTGGGTTCTTCTGGATCTTTTACTACAGCACTATTAAAAGCTTTATATGCAAATGTAAAAAAAAATTTAAATCCACAAGAATTAGCAGAATTAGCTTGTCACATTGAAATTAATTGTCTTAATCTATCAATTGGAAAACAAGATCAGTACATTTCTTCAATCGGAGGATTAAATTCATTTACATTTCATAAAAAAAATAAAGAAAAAAGTGAGGTCACTTTTAAACCTTTAAATATAAAAAATAAGACAATGCTAGAACTGGAGGATAGTTTATTATTATTTTTTTCAGGTTTTACAAGGGATGCTCATAATATTCTTAAAGATCAAAATAAAAGATCTTTGGAAAATGAAGAAGATATAATTAACAATTTACATTTTGTGAAAGAATTAGCTTTGAAAAGTAAAGAAGCCTTGGAGTCAGATAACATAGGGCTATTTGGTAAACTAATGGATCAACACTGGGACCATAAAAAAAAACGATCTAATATGACGTCAAATTCTCAAATTGACAAATGGTATAATCTGGGAAAAAAAAATGGAGCTTATGGTGGCAAACTAGTTGGTGCGGGTGGTGGTGGTTTTTTACTATTTGTTGCACACAATAAAACTTTACTTAGAAAAACAATGAGAGATGAAGGTCTAAATGAAATGCGTTTCCGCTTTGAATTTGAAGGAACAAAACTTATAACAGACGCATGATGTCAGTAGCAATACTTGCAGGTGGATTAGCTGTACGCCTCCATCCTACTACACTAACTATACCAAAATCATTAATTAAAGTAGCTGGAAAGCCGTTTATATTTTATCAATTAAAATATTTACGCCAACAAGGAGTGAAAAAAGTTGTTCTTTGTACAGGTTACTTAGGTGAGATGATAAAATCCTATGTTGGTGATGGATCTATATTTGATCTAAAAATTTTATACTCATCAGATGGAGATAAATTACTTGGTACCGGAGGTGCTATTAAAAAAGCATTACCATTATTGAGTGATAAATTTTTTGTTTTATATGGTGATACTTTTTTACCTATTAAATTTAATATGGTCGAAAAAGCTTTTTTGTCTTGCAAGAAATTATGTTTGATGACCTTACTAAGAAATAAAGACAAATGGGATAAAAGTAATATATGTTTTAAGAATAATATATTGCAAGAATATAATAAAAAAAACTCAAGTGCTGAAATGGAATATATTGACTATGGTCTGAGTATATTATCGGCAAGTATTTTTGACACATACTCTAATGAAATTTTTTTTGATCTTGCTAATGTATTTGAGTCTTTATCTTTTAAAAAACAAATTGAAGGATTTGAGGTCTATGAAAGATTTTATGAAATTGGTTCAATTAATGGCATTAGGGAAACTGAAAAATATTTTTTGAAAAATAATTTAATTATAAGTTCTTACATTAATTAAATTTTTTTTATTTTAATTAAATTATTATATAATATAAAAATTAAATTTATTCTTTTAAAAAAACTTTTTAAAATAGTTGAAAATAATATAAAAAAATATTTTGCTTCAAATTTTTTAATTAGAATTATGTTAATAATGAATTTAATTAAAGAATTTAATAATATTTTACAGAGTTTTAGTATCCAAATAAATGCCAACTGATTTAAAGATAAATTAAATTTAAATGTTCTATATGCCTCTAAAACTGGAATACTTGCCGATGTTCCAATTAAATTATTAAAAAAATAAGTCTCTGTTAATCGATTTTGATTAAATTTATGAACAAATTTTTGTTTTGTATTAAATTTAACCTGATAACCATGCAAAATCATAGCCAATGATATTTCGCCGTCTTCGCCACCTTGGGTAATTGGCATTGTATGATCTGTTCTTTTTGGATTAAGATAAAATTTAAATTTATTAGCTCTTAAACTTTTCCATGCAGACATTTTAATTATTGAGCATGCGCCCCAAACCCAATCGCTACCTTGGGCAATAGTACCAATAGCATAATGTGATTTATATTTTTCAAACCATGAAGGAAAGGATAATTTTTTATCTTCTATGCCCTTAGAGCCTAGACATCCCACATCTTTATACTTTTTTAAAAATTTTTCTACTTGTTTAAAAAAATCTAAATATAAAATATTATCATCATCTAAAATTAAAGTATATTCACCCTTAGCAAAATCTAAAGCTTTTTCTAAAGCATAGGATTTGCCTTTTTTTTTCACATTCAATATAGTTAGATTTATGTTATTTTTTTTTAGAATTTTTTTAATAATATTTTTTGCATTATTACTTAATTTATAGCTAACTAAAATAAAATCTAAATTGGTTTTTTTTATCTTTTGTTTTACTACGCTTTCAATTACTTCTTTTATATCTTTTGGATTATTATATGTGCATAAAATAATCGAAAATTTCATTCTTTAAAGTTTAAAACCAGCATCAACAGCATCAGTGTAAAACATTTTAACAGTATCAAGAGAGTATGTATTTAAATCATAATCAATTAAATCTAATTTTTTTAAAATATCTTTTGTTACTGTAATTACCTGACAACCAACTCTGTTAGCTTGAAAAATATTAAATAATTCACGAGGGCTAGCCCAAATTAATTCTGCGGCTGATAAAGATTTTAGTATAGTTACAGCCTGTAACATGACTGGTTCGGGATCCACTCCAGTATCAGCTATGCGTCCGGCAAAAACAGATACGTAAGATGGAATATCTGATTGTAAAACAGATGCAATTTCTTTTACTTGTTTTAAAGTCATTATTGCAGTTATATTTAATTTAATTTTATCTTTTGATAATTTTTCAACAACTCTATAGCATGTTTCCTGTTTTGTATTTGTTACTGGTATTTTTACATAAACATTATTTCCCCAGCTTGAAATTTTTCTAGCTTGAATTGCCATCTCCTCAAAATCATCTGAAAAGACTTCAAATGAAATTGGTTTTTGCAAAATTATTTTTAAAATATCCTTACAAAATTTTTCATAATCAGTTATTCCCTCCTTTCTCATCAGAGTTGGATTAGTTGTAAATCCCCTGATGTAAGACTTTGAATTCATTTCAAGCATATCTTTTTTATTAGCTCCATCAGCAAAAATTTTTATATTTAGATTGTTAATTTTTTTCATTTTTATTCTTTTAATATTATTTTTACAGCTTCTTCAAGAGATTTCACCCGGTAAGTAAAATTAACTGGTTTTTTTTCTTTATATGCATAATCTATAAAAAAAGTTTTACAACCAGCTCTATTTCCTGCTTCAATATCTTTCCATCTATCTCCAATCATATAGCTATTATTTAAGTTAATTTTATATTTTTTTGCTGCAGATATTAATAGCCCAGGCTTGGGTTTGCGACAATCACAACTATCATGATCATCATGATAACAAGTAAACACTTCTGTAATTGGCAAAATATGCTTTATATAGTTATTTATTTTTTCTACTTTTTTATGAAAAGTAAATCCACGAGCCACATCGGGCTGATTCGTAACTACAATAATTTTCCAACCATTTAAAATTAACGATTGAAGAGAGTCATTAACTCCTAATATTATTTTTAATGACTTTAAATTTTTTGGTGGATAAGGTTTGCCATCTCTGACTATCCCTTGATTAATAACGCCATCTCGATCTAAAAAAACCGCCTTTTCTTTAAACATGTTAATAACTCAATTTTTTTTCAATTTTTTAAAATTCTTTACTTTCCTTCTTACTTTGATTGAATTTTAATTTAGGATGTGACACTAAAAGATGCCAAATAATAGCATGGAAGGCTTCTGTGTGAGGTGTCACGTTATCTTTATTTACGGTTGGAATAATAATGCAAGTATTAGAATTTTCAGCAGTGTAACCCCCATTTCGTCCCACGATTCCTGTGATTTTAGAACCTTTCAACTTAGCGTATTTAATGGCTTGAACTAAATTTGAACTGATATTTTTTTCAATATCACCTCCACCAACCGACAATATAAATAAAAGATCTTTATCGCATAAATTACTTATTTTTAACCACTCTACAAAAATAGTATCCCATCCTTCATCATTTGTTCTAGCCGTTATTTCAGAAACATTATCTGTTGGAGCGTAACACTCAATACCTAAAATTTTTCTAAAATCGTTAACTGCATGAGAACAATTAGCAGCGCTTCCTCCATTACCCAAAAAAAAGATCCTGCCCTTATTTTTTTTAACTACAAATATTAAATCTATTAATTTCTCAACTGAATCTAGGTTAATTTTTTCTATTATATTTTTTGTTTCTTTTAGATAACTGCAGGTAAAATTCATATAAAGTAGTATAGCAAGATTTATAGATTCTTAAAATTTAATTTTTGCAAGTACAGACGATTCATGGATCTTTTTAATCCAATAATCTGACCATATAGCTTTTGATTTGAATTTATTTGCCAAACTTAAATATTTATTTCGTAACATTTTTTCATCATATTTTTTTAATTCAGCATAATTATTTAATACCCATATTGGCAATCCAATGGTTTCGTAAACTGATGTCATTTGTGATTTAAAGACAATTGGAATGCAATTAAAATGAAAAGCCTCCCAAATTCGATGGGTATCGATGCCGTTGCCTGGAGGACTTGCAACAAAAGCATATTTTTTTAGATACTTTTGGTAAATATAATTATAAGTATAATCTAACTCATCAACAACTCTGGACTCCTTTAAATCTTTGCTTGCTAATAATCGAACATTAACATTTGTATCAATGTTAAACGCTCTAAGTATTCGAAAATTTTTTTGAGTTGCTATCAATTCTTTCATCATTTTTTTTGATAATATTCCATTCTTTGAGTGCCATAAATTTTCTAATCCTATGGGCAAAACTTTCCAATTATCAATTTTATCTACTAAATTTTGCGCATATACATCAAAAACTTTTTTTCTATCAATATCGATAAAGTTTTTTAATGTATGATTTAAATCTGAATTTCCCAGTAATAAAATTATGGGAACGGTAATTTTTTTAATAACTATATTATTTAATTCAAATAATAGATCAGACTGACAAAATATTATATCACCAGCTTTGAGATTATAAGGTTTAATTTTTTTATTGCCGTCTTCCCAAACGTAATTTGCAATTTTTCTAAAAGTATCACCACTAATATAAGGATAACTACTTGGTCTATAATCAAAAAATAGATTGACTTTTTTTTTTAAAACGTTCATTTTGTTTAATAAGCTTAATTTAAATATTGTTAAGTTTTTAAACTTCTCATAAATCTTTTTATAATAATTTTTTAGTTGTATGATTTTTGTTATTTTGAAATGCACTGCTTTTTTTTTGTTTGCTAATTTAAAAAACTTTACAATTGAGTCTTTTGAAAACGTTAATGACTGGTGGATTTTTGAGTGAAGATGAATATTAAATACATTGAATTTACAACCATTATAAAAAATATTTAATTTTTTTTTTTCTACATCTAATTGAAAATTTATTTTATCTAATATTTTTCTTGATAAATAATATTTTTTTTCGTTGGGATTAACAAATTTATTCTTAGGGGTTATATGTATTGGGATAAGCGCAGGATCAATACCTCCAACCCACTGGCCTAACTGAGCTGCATCAACAACTCCTCCTAAATCATCTGTTTCTAATTCAAATATTTTTTTTGGTGTGGCAATATTTTTTCCAATTATTTTTGAAGCAAATGTAGGTAATGAGATAACTAAATTTGGATTTAAACTTGACCAGTGTGCAATTAGATCCATTTCAGATCTGTACGGTTTGCCATTTACCGCTTCGTTTAAAAGTGACTTGAGAGCTTTAAGTTCATTGCAAAATACGACAGAAGCAACTACAGAATTTGGATTGTCATATGGAAAAAAAATTCCCCTACGTTTCGTTTTAAGAATATTTTCGACCATTACATCTGTTCGAAATAGCAACTGATCAAGTTCAGCATGAAAAAAAGACTTTATTTTTGTCTTATCAAAATATTCATACAAAACAAAATATCTCTCTACGGTAGTGATCCAAAAATTATTTTTGTAATTTTTATTCGATACTATTTTTTTTGAAATTTCTAAATTTTTAGAATTATAAAAATCTTCGAGTGCGGTAAAATCATTAGCAATTTTACCAAGATATTTATAGTTTTTGGAATTAGTTAAAATATGAATTTTCATACCAGAAAATTCTCTGGCCAATTTTATTGAAGAAATTGCATATTTGGGAAAAGGATAGCCGATATAGACAAAATATATAGTGTTTATAGAATTGTTTATCATTATTATTTTAACAAAATTTTTTATCCCAAATAACGTAAATTTAATAACATAATAATAATATGAAAAAATTTTATCTTATATATGTATAATCTTGATAAATTTATTTTTCATTAAAAGTCAGTTTTTAGCTTGAAAAATTAGCAGCTATTAAAAATAGCAGTTATGTTTTTAGGTATAAACATACTTATAAATTTATTTAGTTTTTTTATCAATGAATACTAATAGTATTGTTTTCAATTTTATATATTCTATCGCAAGATTTTAATGTACTAAGTCGATGTGCAATCATAATTATAGTTAGATTTTCACTCAAATTATTTACTGAATCCATAACCATACTTTCTGTTTGATTATCTAGGGCACTCGTTGCTTCATCTAAAATTAATACTTTTGGTCTTAGATAAAGTGCCCTTGCAATAGCTATCCTCTGACGCTGGCCACCAGATAATTTTATACCATTTTCACCAACTATAGTTTGAAACTTATTTGGCAAATCATTATTAACAAATTTATCAAGGCACGCAATTTTAGTTACGTTATTTAATATATTTTGATTAATATTTGCAGGATCTATACCAAGAGCAATATTGTTAGCGATAGTGTCATCTATTAAATAAATATTTTGCGGTACATAACTTATCAAGTTTACCCAAGATCTTAAATTATTTTTATCGATAATTTGTCCATCAACTTGTAAGGTTCCTTGTTGAGGCTGAAGCAATCCAAGGACAATATTAATTAATGTTGTTTTGCCACTACCTGTAGGTCCAATTAATCCAATTTTTTCTCCAACATTTATTGTTAAATCAATATTTTTTAAAACGAATTTAGATGAATTGGGGTAATTATAACTAATATTTTTTAAAGATATTTTATTATGAAAAGTCAAAGTATTCTGGTCATTGACTAGACTTATTTTTTTGAGACTTTTGAGATCATCATATAAAGCAAAAATTGAAGCTTTGCTAAACTTCAGAGTGGTATACAGTGAGTAAATTTGTTGAGCAGATGGCATTAAACGATAGCCTGCAAAAACATATAGTACAATTATTGGTAGAGCATCAAAAAAACTGCCTGTACTATGTATGATGTAAAGAAGCATAAATATTATTCCAATGAACAGGACTATTTCCAAAATGTAACGAGGCAGTTCAGATACGATTTGATAAGAGCTTGAATTTTTTGATACAATTAAAGAGGGAATAGAAAATTTATTAATAAAAATATTCTCTAATCTTCCAATTTTAATTTCTTTAACTGCATTGAACGTCTCATTTATCGATATAAATTTTAACTCATTTGCTTTCAAACGTTCAGACCCAATTTTATTTATATATTTTCTACTCAGTTTGTTGATTACCCAATATACTCCTCCAATTAGAGAGAGAGAAACCAAGGTTAATTTAAAATTAATTATTAATAAAAAAGTAACAATTACTGAAGTAAAAATTATTTGTGATATTAATTTTATTAATGGAAATAATCCCTGATGCACGACTGTACTAGCCTCTGAAAGTACAGCTTTGCCGATATCAGCACTATTGCGATTTAAAAACCACTCGTAGGGTTGTCGAAGATAGTTTTCAACTAAAAGCTTAGCAATACTATATTCGCGCATATAAATAAATCTGATTTGAACAAAGAAAACAAAAGCTCTAAAAATAATTGAAAAAATTAAAAACATCAATAATGTGGCACCCAGAAAATAAGTTAACTCTTGATGAGATTTTATACCAAGCACAATATTTGCAATTTTAAAAATTAAATTTAAAAAATAATTATTCTCAATATTGTCAACATCAGTTAACACAGTAACAAAAGGAAGAATAGAAATTATGCTCAATAACTCTACAAAAGATACGATTAATGATAAAAATAATAATAAAATTGCAATTTTTTTTTCCCTATTATTTAAAAAATAAAAAAGTCTTTTAAAAATTTCAGTCATTTTTTTTTAAGAAATTTTTATATGTCAAAAGCAAACCATTTTCCAAGCTTAATTCTGGTTTCCAGCCAAGACTTTTGATTAGATTACTATTTAAAAGCTTTCTATAAGTTCCATCTGGTTTTTTTATATCAAATTTAATTTTCCCAGAATAATTGGTAATTTTTTTAATTATTTTAGCAAGTTTTTTAATAGTTAGTTCTTCTCCACTTCCAATATTAATATGACTTAAATATTTAGTTTTTTTTTTTAAATTTTTTTTATCTATATTCATGATAAAAATTGAAGCCTTTGCCATATCATCTACATACAAAAATTCTCTTTTGGGCTTTCCGGTTCCCCAAATAGTTACAGATGGTAAGCCCTTAATTTTTGCTTTATGAAAACGTTTTATCAATGCTGGTATTACATGACCATTTTCCTCATGATAGTTATCACCTGGTCCATAAAGATTTGTTGGCATTACGCTTCGATAATCAATTCCGTGCGTTTTTCCGTACTGACGATTGTAACTCTCGCACATATTAATACCTGCGATTTTAGCTATTGCATATGGTTCATTGGTAGGTTCTAACTTTCCTGTCAAAAGTTCTTTTTCTTTAATTGGTTGATTGGCGTTTCTTGGATATATACAGCTTGATCCTAAAAATAATAATTTTTTTACACTTGATAAAAAAGCATTATGTATCACATTTGCCTGGATTAGTAAATTTTCATAAATAAATTCTGCTGGAAAATTATTATTAGAATGAATACCACCTACTTTTGCTGCAGCTAAATAAACTTCGTCAATTTTATAATTTTTAAAAAAATTTCTTACTTGGCTTTGATTAAGCAAATCAAGCTCCGATCTATTTCTAATTATAATTTTATTATCTTTATTTTTTAAAAAACGCAGTAATGTAGATCCTACCATTCCCTTATGACCTGCTATAAAAATTACTTTTTTATACATTTTTCTATGTAATAATATTTCAATTATTTTTATAAGATTGCTATTTATTTGCTAACTTTAAATCTTGATCGACCATTTCTTTAACTAATTGTTGAAATGATACCTTGGGTGACCAATTTTGTTTTTTTTTAGCTTTGCTGGCATCTCCTAATAATGAAAAAACTTCAGTAGATCTAAAATATTTTGGATGAACTTTAATTATAATTTTACCATTATATGAGCCAACTTCTTGTTTGCCCTTGCCACTCCATTTAATTTTCATATCCAAAATTTTTGAAGCTTCATTAATAAATTCTCTTACTGTATGCTATTTACCTGTTGCTATAACAAAATCATCAGCTTTATCTTGTTGAAGCATTAGCCATTGTGCCTCTACATAGTCTTTTGCGTGACCCCAGTCTCTTTTTGTGTTGAAATTTCCAAAATATAAAATATCTTGAAGTCCTACTTTTATCCTTGTCAATGCCAATGTTATTTTTCTAGTAACAAAGGTTTCTCCTCTAACAGGCGATTCATGATTAAACAAAATACCATTACAAGCATAAATTCCATAAGCCTCTCTATAATTTATTGTAATCCAATAAGCATACAATTTAGCAATTGCATAAGGACTTCTAGGGTAAAAAGAGGTTTTTTCATTTTGAGGAATTTCTTTAGTAGCACCAAAAAGCTCAGAAGTTGAGGCTTGATAATATTTAGTTTTTTTTTCTAATTTTAAAATTCTGATTGCCTCCAATATTCTTAAGGCACCCAAAGCATCAGAATTAGCTGTATATTCCGGTTCCTCAAAAGAAACAGCAACATGACTTTGGGCTGCAAGATTATAAATTTCATCAGGTCTTACATCTTGAATAATCCTGATCAAAGAAGATGTGTCTGTTAAATCACTGTGATATAAAAAAAATTTTCTATTTTTTTTTAATGGTTCATCATAAAGATGGTCAATTCTTTGTGTATTAATCAATGATGATCTTCTTTTAATTCCATGCACTTCATAACCTTTTTTGAGCAACAGCTCCGCTAAATAAGAACCATCTTGTCCAGTTATCCCTGTAATGAGAGCTTTCTTCATAATTATTTTAATTTTTATTTATATTTACTTAATATTATTTTTAACTTGTTGGTAAATCCACTCGTAAGTTTTTTCTAAACCTTTTATAAGAGGTAAACTTGGTTTCCATTTCAGTTTTAAATGTATTAATTTATTATCTGAATTTCTGCCACGAACCCCGAGCGGACCTTCAATATGATTTAAAATTAATTTCTTACCTGCAATATCCATTATTAATGTAGCTAGTTGATTAATGGTTAACATATAATCAGACCCAATATTTACAGGACCAGAAAAACTGCTCTTTTGAAGCCGAATAGTTCCTTCGATACACTCATCAATGAAAAGAAACGATCTAGTTTGCTCACCATCGCCCCAAATATCTATAGATTCATTATTATTTGCTTGAGCAATCTTTCTGCACAGTGCAGCTGGAGCTTTTTCTCTTCCTCCATCCCAAGTTCCTTGTGGCCCAAAAATATTGTGGTATCTTGCAATTTTACAATTTAAGTTAAAATTTTTTAAATACGCCAAATAAAGTCTTTCACTAAAAAGCTTTTCCCATCCATAATCACTGTCTGGATTTGCTGGGTAAGCACTTTCTTCAGAGCATAAAGGATTACTAGGATCGATTTGATTTTCTTGTGGGTAGATGCACGCTGAAGAACTATAAAATATATTCTTAATACATCGGTTTTTGCAAGTTTCTAAAATATTTAAATTAATTGTTGCAGAATTATGCATAATTTTAGCGTCATTTTCACCTGTGAATATAAATCCAGCACCTCCCATATCAGCTGCTAACTGGTAAACTTCATCAAATTTTTGATCTAAAATTCTTTCACAGAAATGAATATTTCTCAAATCACCTATAATAAAATCATCTGCTTCGGTTTCGCTAAATTCAGGAAATTTTAGATCTACACCCCTGACCCAAAACCCATCTTTTTTTAAATGTCTTATTAAATGGTTACCAATGAAACCTCCGCCACCTAAAACAATTGCTTTTTTTCTGTTCATTACGTATCTGAATATATTTTAAAGATTAATGGAATATCTTTAAATAAATTAACTTTAATTAAAATACAAGGCTAAACTCAAAGCTAATATGATAATAATGATTGAAAATGGGCAATTTGGAAATCAATTATTTCAATTTAATTTATGCCTTAGAAATTTGAACGAAAACGAAAAAATAATATTTATTGGGTTTGAGGATTTATCAAAATTTATTAAAAAAAATAATAATTTTTTTTTTATTAAAAAAAATATATTTTCAAAACTAATTATTAAATTTAGAAATTTAATTATAAAAAAAATAATTAATAGATTTAAAATAACAAATACTATTTTAGAGAATGCTAGGGGCCAAATAACGAAACATCGAGGATTAATTAATTTTATAACTCTAATTGATGGGCACTTTGAAAAAGAAAATTTAATTAAAGATGATTTCATTTATTATCTAAAAAAATTAAAAATTGAAAATAAGGCAAAAAAATACCTAGAAAAGATTAAAAAAAAAAAAAAAATTTTTTTTGTACATATAAGACTTCGAGATAATTTGGTAGGTATAGACAAAAAATATCCGTCCGTCCTGCCTTTAATTTGGTTTTTTAAATGTATAAATTTAATAAAAAAAAAAAATAGAAATTCTTTATTTATTTTTCTATCTGATGATATTAATTTTCTAAAAAAAAATTTAAATAAAAATGAAATTTATATAAAAGATAATAATCCTTTTTATAATTTTTTTATTATGAAAAACTGTGATGGAGGGGTCTTATCTCCAAGTACATTTTCATGGTGGGCAGCATATCTATCAAAGAAAAAGGATTTTTTTGCTCCAGAATTTTGGCATGGGCATAGAAAAAAAGAACAGCACCCTATAAATTTTAAATCAAGTTTTTTAAGATATATTCCTGTCAAAAAGATTGAATATTTGACACAAATTAGACATGAGAAGATATTTTATAAAGTTTTACCATTTGTGTGTAAATTACCATAATTATTCATATATTATTTTAAATATGTATAAAATAAAAAAATTATGAATATAAAAAATAAAAAAATTTTTTCTATTGGACTCGGAAAACTTGGACTAATTTTTTCACATATCATATGTGATAAAGGTTTTAAAGTTTATGGTTATGATAACAATCCAAATATAAAAAGAGATATTTATAATAAAAAAAAAAACAATCTTGAGCCGGAGTCAAATAATTTAATACAGCGAAATAAAAAAAGATTTAAATTTTGTGAAAATTTCGAAAAAACAATAAATGAGACATCAATGTGCATTCTTGTACTTCCAACACCTTCAAAAAAAAACCATGAATTTGACAATAGCTATATATTTAAAGTGCTTAATACAATTGGCAAATATTTAATAAAGAAAAAAAAATATATAATTAATATTACCTCAACTGTAAATCCTGGATCTTGTAAGCTTTTCATTAATTTTTTAGAAAAAAAATATTCATTAAAACATGGAAAACAGTTTATTATTACTTATAATCCACATTTAATTGCCCTTGGACAAATTTATAACGATGTTATAAACTCTGAATTAGTTATAATAGGATCAGATATTAAATTTGGTCATCAATATCTAAAAGAATTTTATAATCAAATTTATAAAAATAATATTGAACGTTTAAAATTCTTGAATTTAAAAGAGGCTGAAATCTCCAAAATTTCTATAAATGCTTTTGTAACATTAAAAATTTCTTTTTCTAACACTTTAAGTGAAATAGCAGATAAAATAAATAACATCGACGTATCAAAAATTATTCATGTTATTGGATCTGATAGCAGGATAGGTCATAAATATTTAGGTTTAGGAGGGTCATACTCTGGTCCTTGTTTTCCAAGAGATAGTATAAATTTTGCTACTTATTTAAAAAAAACTAAAATTCCAAATTTTATTCCCATAGCCGCCGATAAAATAAATAAATTACAAATACAAAGATACATTGAAACATATAAGACACTTTCAAAAAAAATATATAAAATAAAAACTATTGGAATTTGTGGTATTGCCTACAAAAAAAATGCTGCAGTTACTGATTTTTCTCCTGGATTGCAAATCTCAGAAAAATTAAAAAAAAATTGTAATATTTTAATATATGACGAAAGCAACATTTTAAATATGATACAACCAAAAAATAAATTTAAATATGAAACCAATCTTAAAAGCTTTTTTAACAAAAGTGATATTATATTTATCTGTTATAAAAATGAAAAATTTAAAAAAATTCAAAATTACAGTACCACAAATAAGAAAATTGTAATTGATTTATGGAATTATATGAAATTTAAAAATAAGAATATTATATATAAAGCCCTTGGTGTTTCTTAAAAATTACAAGTCATCAATAAATTAAATAATGAAAACAAAATATGATTTTGATATAGTTGTTCCGGTTATTTCTTATCATGTTAAATATTTAAAAGATTTATTAATTAACATTTCAAATTTTACCATCAAACCTAGAAAGTTAATATTAATTGTATCTAATCAAAAAAATTACATAAATATTAACTTTAAAAATTTTCTACCTTCAACAAGAATAATCACAAAAATCTTTAAAAAAAAAATGCAACAAGGTATCGCTAAAAATTTAGGCGCAACTTTTACTACAAGTAAATGGATATTTTTCCTAGATGCAGATGATCTATATTCTACAACTTTAGCAAAAGTTGGTATTGATACATGCAATAAATTTAATCTTGATGCGTTGATTTTTTCTTTTAAGGTTATTTCAAAAAAAAAAGATTTCGAAAAACATAAAAATTTAAATCATCAAAAATTATCAAATTATAATTTGAAATCTGAAATTTTCCATAAAGAAAGTTTAATAAAATTTAATATTAACAATGGCCAGGGGCCACTAATAATAAAATCAAATAAAAAAACGGGCGTGGGTCATGGAAGTATAATAGTAAAAAGAAAAGCATTTAATGATTTAAAATATGCAAAAACTTTTTATGATGAAGATACCAGGCTAGTAAGGATGATCTTGGAATCTAAGTTTAATATCTCTTTTTTAAATGAAAAAATGTTGTTTTATCGGAATATATTATCAGCTAGGAATGAAGTATTAAAATCCAGAACTTTTTTAGAAAAGATTTCTTTTTTTATAAAAAATAAATTTTTTTTTTTTAATATTTGTTGAATATTTTCAAAAGCATTGTTTAATTAAAAAAGTCTACTTAGAATGAGACGTATTTAAATCTATTAATAAAAATTTTTGGTTTAATTATTGAAAGTATAAAAAAACTATTGAGAATTATTAACTGTCTATTTTACTCTTATGATTATTAAATTATTGCTCTTTCCAAAAAAACTTGGATTATGAATACTGTAAAAATTTATCTTATATTTTTTTTTCTTTGAAAAATAATTGTAATATTTGTTCATGTCCCATTCATTTACGTCCTCTATAATATAAAATCTATTTTCTGGGTGCTTAATAGTTTTTTTTAATTTACTTTCCGCCCCCCCCCCCCCCTTTTTTTTTTAAGCTCAATATTTTTTGTTCCTTTCCAAGAAAAAAATATTTCCTCCAACGGATTGCTGCCCCCCACA
>Ga0169931_10002085_pt1 | contig 32871 bp, 11 predicted proteins | sample Kivu_15m_20L_FD_129675 | JGI IMG/M metagenome (GOLD analysis project Ga0169931, IMG submission 129675) | Freshwater microbial communities from Lake Kivu, Western Province, Rwanda to study Microbial Dark Matter (Phase II) - Kivu_15m_20L... | ecosystem: Environmental > Aquatic > Freshwater > Lake...
AGTCGCTACTAAAATTTTTGATATTCAGAAAGCTCAGCAAATATAGTACCATTTTGCACATTTAATCGATAAACCTTTTGAATCGATTTTCAGGTTCATCCATGTGCTTCCTGGAGCCTTTTCAGGGTACAGTATGGACGCCCTCAGACCTAAGGACAGACAAGATGTACTTCTTCGATAGTATTTCAAGTCAATAGACTAAAAATTAGCTACAAACAAAGTGGTGCCCAATACATTCTCAGTGGGGGATATCTGCATGAGAATTTTCTTGCCTAAGTTCATCTGGAAGCACATCAGTAAAGTCGATCCTGATTCCTAAGAACAAGTGCTTTACAATTAAAACATTTACTTGGCCGAAGACAGAATTTTGTGTATGGGTATTCACAAGAACGAAAAAGACATTATTTTCATGCCAGATGCATACGCAGAGGTCGATCCTATAAAGACGGTTAACGGGTTGATGGGTCAGCGTAAAAGATGGATCAATGGCAGTATGTTTGCTTTCGAAAAGGTACAAAAAGAAATGTAAGAATTTTCATCACCAGCTATGGCAGTAGCTGACGCTTTTTTGAAACTTCAGATTTTCTATCTTAATTTTAGTAATTATTTGGTATACTTTGCACCGGCTCTGAGTCTCTTCACCTTCCATCTGACTATGCAGGCTCTTAAGTAGGCAGTTTTGATGGGCATTTTCAATATAAGTGACCCTGAAGCAGTCGGTTCGATTATTTTTGCAACTTTTGTGAGCATAATGGACTTCATATACATCGTTATGTTATTCGCAACAATCTTCCTTTGTGTGCATCTAACTGCCAATAACAAGAGATTCATCTACTACATATATCTCTTTAGCACACTATATGGTACCTTTGGTTTAATGACCTTCCTGATCTTCATCATCGATGCGATCAAGGGCTTCGTAGGAGCTGATACATATCTTAAAGACATATATGCGCAGAAACTTAATGAACAGATGAGTGGTGCTGGCAATCTTATCGACTTGATGAGGTATCTTATTGTCGTTTCTATGGGTCTTTACACGCTTCCCATCATACTTTATGGAATGTTTTTCCTTAGAATCACTTACTTCTGGTAGATTTTGGCTGGAACTTTCTCATTTTTGTTCTATTCGCCTACCTACTTGAATCTTCTGAATGTTTATGCTTTGTGTCGTATTGATGATATCAGTTGGGGTACTAAGGGTCTCGATGCAAGCGTAGGGGGTAAAAATGCTGGTCTCAAGTAAACATGGAAAATCGTGAAAATCATCGATGTTTGCAAGTTCACCTTCTGGAACTGTGTTTTTGGATTTTTAGCTCTCTTTATAGATGACTATTTAATTGTTAAATTTTTCCTCATGTTAGCGATTCTTATTTTGTTTATCCTTGTACTAGGTATCAAGATGGTTATAGGTTTGTCTTATCTTTGTCGCTACAAGTGCATAGTAGCTGATAAAACTCCGCACCCGATAACTGATTAGACCTAGAAACCAATGTAAACTATTGAAAAAAATGAGCCCAAAATGCATCTTTATTCAGTCATTGATGCTTTCTAATAAAATATTCGAAACGAAATCAAAATGTCCTTTGAGTTACAAGCTTGTGAGTAAAACCTTGGTGCTGCTGAGTCCATAGGGAGAATTAGCAAAGCGATTGTGACCCGAGCATTTGGCGACAACGAGCTTCAAAATATGCGTAAGAATAATTAGATAAGAAAATCTTTTTATCCTGATCTGAACAAACATAGGGCTAGTCGCATGGCTCGAGCGAGCAGGATGTAAGAAGCAACGAATTTGGAATTGCACTTATTGCAGAGAAGAGTCGAAATGGATACGAAGAAATAGCCAGGAATGTCAGCCAGAGATGTGTCTCAGAGGTACAGCAAGATTAGGGAAACTTTCTTTGCGAGGTTACAGAACAAACAGTGATTAATCAAGAAAATTGTAATAATATTAAATATCGTTTATCATTTCCATAATATATAATAGATTATATGCGTGATTAAATAATTTATGGTAGAATTTGTGTCTGCATAAACAAAGTACATGTTAAAATCACGAAAGCACTTGCAACTTGTACTCCCTATACATCCCATAATCTGTGTTCTTGCCCTTCGCCAGAAAATCTTCAACTTCTTTGAGTCTCGCTACTTACCTATAATCTCCGCTTTAGTAACATTTTCTCAGCACTCTAGTACTGATACAGATCATGGCTATCGAGTTGGCCAGTTGCACCATGGAGCGAGGACTCTCTCTTTAAACTTCTTGGTCCACTACCTGGAAGATTGACATGAAGTAGCTACTTATCTTGTCGTAGTTTATCACTGCTGATTACTACAGACGAATTTTTTACAAATCGAGATCCAGCTCTTTCGTGTACTTTTTTATGTACTAGTTCGTCACTTAGATTAACTTAGCTTCTCTGGTAACGCTGCTTTCTCCACTATAGTCGACTTTTTTCTCAACAATTTCCATTTTAAGTCGTTTCAGAATGGTTCCCAGCCATCTTCTGAAAATACTTTGTTGGTTATCATCGCCATATGAAAGCTACTGCATCAGAATTAAATGTTTAAAAAGTAGTCGACAGTAATGAAGCATGTTTACGCAATCTTTAAAGGTCACTGTGCCTGAAAGGATTGGGTCTTTTGGCTGGCTCGAATGCCGGTGAAGTCCCTAGTATCTGTTTATACTTTGTAGCTAACTTTTTCCTATTCTTTAGAGTTGTTTGCTGCTAGCGGCCTGACGACTGGCAAGAGTACTCCTGGGCTCATTAGTGTCTATTTTTTTAAACGAAGATGGATACTTGTACTTATCTTCTTCATATCTTGGGCTATAGATAGGTTTCTAAGATATCTCTCTTGTAGTCTTTTTGATCTGGGGATTTTCAGTATTTATTCTGAATTTTCCACCTATTTGCTTCTGACTGGTTGAACTGCCTTCCATTTTGCGGAAAAAATTCAATCTTCCCAGCTCTTACATAGTGATTCTTTTTTGCTACTATACCTACAGACATTTCAATATGACTTATTTTATCTAATTGCTTAATTAGGGTTTAAGTTGACTCCAGCCAATAGGAATCGACATGTTGTACTTTAGCTCATTCTATGATTTACAATGTGAAAAAGGTGTCTACCCATGCAAAAGCTAAAAAATGAGCATTCCGAAGGCCCAAATATCGGTTTTAGGTCCGTAGACGTTGTCAATTAATCCTTAAGGACTCATGTAAATGGGCGAACCGATATTGATATCCTTGAATTTTGTCTTAGTCATGCGTGCGAACCCGAAATCTGCGATTTTAGCCTGATGATCATGCACAAATATATTTGCGACTTTGAGATCTCTATGCACAATATGATTATCCGCTAGGTACTGGAGTCCTCTGAAGATGTCTCGAATATAAGGTTCAGCTTAACTTTATTTAAGTGTGCGTTTTTGTTTGAGTTTTGTCTCGAGATCACCCTGACTGCAAAGTTCAGTGACGATATAGCAGTTGCGATTGGAAGTGAATACCTAGTGACAGCGTAAAACGTTCGGATGATTGAGTTTTTTGAGAATATCTATCTCGGAGAATAGCAATTCTTCAAGTTTTTTTGATTTTAGACTGTTGAGCTATACGATTTTTATTGCGACAGGCTAGCCTGAGTGAAAATAAAGATACCTGTGATCTAGTGGCGACCTTTGTAGACTTTGGAGAAGTTGCCCTGACCTAGCATTTCGTTGAAGTTGAAGATGTAGTTTTGTATTTTTTTGAGAGAACTCTCGGAGCCACTGCCGACTATCATTAAATATTATTAATCGGTTTAAATAGTACTTACAACAACCTACAGATCTATATAAATATAGCCCAATACAACTATGCACTGCATTTAGACAAATAAAAAAAAGAAATAGAAATATAAAATTTGAGATCTATGAATACTTTTGGGCATAAGTTAATTATTTACAAGTTTTTGTCTGAGAAAAATATGATTTTTAAGTTTTTTACGTAACGTATTTAATTTTAAGAGATTAATATTTAATTATAACATAACTTCATATACCCTGTTCAGCCCAGCCCAAAAGCCATTGTTTATTTGCCAGCAAGTTTAAAGAACTGCACAAAATTTTCAGATTATAGTCAGATATCTTGATTTTTTATCCATTTTCGACTTTTTTCTCAAGTCATATTCTTCCATGTCATATACCATATTTTACAGAAGACTCTTTCTCATCTTTTTTGAGAAAAAAATAACTGTTTTTGTTAAAGAAAGCATTAATTAAGTGAAGGCAAAAATTGAAAAATAATGCCTTGAGTCATTAATGAAGAATAGTTTATTTAGATCATTGAATACTAATGTTGACACTCGAGAAGGCTTCCACTAGTTCCTGCCTGGAGACCTTGCCATCGCAGTCCATATCGAGCATTTCAAACACTCTAGTGACTTCTTTAAAATCGATGCAGTAATTAGGATCCAGGTTGAGATCCTCGACGAGTCTGCGAAATTAGGTCAATTAAAGATGATCATTTTTGTTTTAATCATAGGTCTTGAATAAGCTATCGACAGCTGAGGTAATTAGTTGAGCTTTTTTTGTTTTTACTGGTCTGCGGTTCATGGAAGAATGGGTTATAATTATGACCCCAAAAAGACATTTGAATAGAAAAAAATACTCACAATACTTCAGCTTAAACAAATGTCTGTTTTACAAATATCTAACAGTAATCTTAAGTCAAGTCTTACATAATGTTTGTTATGATCGATTTTGACAAAAAGTTTAAACATTTAATTGTTTTTTTCTCAATTTAAGCTTTTTATAGATCTCGATAAATAGAGTAAATACATGTGATTTTTGCTTATGCATCAATTTTACTTGCATATCGATTTAAGAGTTGAACAAAGAAATTTTGAATTTAAATAAAGATTACTATTATTATGTCATTCCTTTTATTTTCTTACTGAGATCAGTTTCAAATTGTTTGAGTTTGTGTGTGCTTGCTATATAATTAAACTATATATAATATGGCCAACGAGCCCTAGTAGTCCTTCTTCCTGGGCAACTACCGCGTAGGTACCTAATCCTCACCCAGAGCAGACCCTCGGCTAGGGCACTTTCGGCAAGGTCAAACTGGCCATCCACATCCCCACCCAGTAGCACGTGGCTATCAAAATCCTGCAAAAATAAAAGATAGTAGAGCAATCTGACATCGAAAGAGTCACCAGATAGATCTGCATTTTGAAAATACTAAGGCATCCTAACATCATACAGCTGTATTAAGTAAAAAGATTTCCATCTAGATCGTGGAGACCGCCAACGCCATACACTTGGTAATGTAGTACGCACCCAAAGGAGAACTTTTTGACTAAATCGTAAAGAACAAACGACTAAAATAGACTCAAAGTGTAATATATATGCAGCAGATACTAGCAGGAGTATAGTATATTCATCGCAACGGAGTAGTCCATCGCGATCTTAAACCTTAAAATTTGCTTTTAGATGAAGATAACAATATAAAGATCGTGGATTTCGGGCTGTCGAATCAGTACCGACCTGGAGATAGATTGAAGACTGCTTGTGGTAGTCCTTGCTATGCTGCTCCTGAGATGATTGCTGGCAAAAAGTATGAGTGTTTGGGAGTCGATTTGTGGTCATGTGGTATCATTCTCTATGCTATGTTGTGCGGTTTTCTTCCTTTCGAGGATCCCAATACTGCAAAATTATATAAAAAGATCATCGCAGGTCAATACGATACACCTAAATTGCTTTCTTAAGGCTCTCTGGGTATGCTCAAAGGTCTTTTAGACGTTAATCCTGCAACCAGAGCAACACTCCAACAACTGAGATCATCATAATGGCTCAAACAAACAGGATCCGTTTACAGCGCCAAGGGACTCATAGTAGGCCGTGATTCTATTGTGGCTTAAGAAGCCGTCGTGGCTGAGATGGGCAAACAAAACATAGACCAGGCACAGGTCAGAAGCTACGTGGCCAATAATAGGCACAATCATGTCACTGCGCATTACTATTTGCTAAAGAAAAAGATGGATAAAATAAGAAAAAATAAACAAGCTAGTGCTCCTTTTATACCAGATCTTAATCTCAGCTAAAGTTTTCGAGGAAACAGACAGTAAGCTCGAGAAGACAGAAAAAACATAAATTAGTCAACCGAGTACAAACCATCTTAATCCCGTTTTGATTACTTTGATTACTTGAAACCAACGGCCCAACTTGATAGCTCCAAATATCACGCAAAAACTGAAAATTCTAGGCAATAGATACATGTCTAATCTTCTAGGCACCATACAAATATGGATAGCTCCAAGCATTCAGTTGCACAGCCATAATCCAAATCGACAAGCAGATATAAGTAATCAGTGCGAACCTAACGAAGATAGACTTAAAGTCCCTTGATTTATCGTCCAGGAATCAAAAAGCCATAGTCAAGAGTATCAACTAAGCAGACTATTAAGTCTCCTAATAACGATTAGTCTCTCAACGCCAGCACAATCATAAATTCTCTAGTTCAGGCCAACAAATCTAAAATTATATAACAAAGAATGGCACCCAAAAAGATTATTCTGAGCACTCAAGACAATTTCAATTACAATTAGTTTAAAAACTTTCCACCAAAGCGCAAAATTTCGATTGTTCAAGATATAAATCCTTCGATTACAAGCAGAAATAGCCAGGAACCAAGAGATTCGTTCTTAGGCAAACAAACAGGTACACCCAGAAGAGAACCCTCTAATGACACCTATCTCAGAGAGCAATCAAGCAACAAACGAAGAGAAGAACTCTAGAGACAAATCAGAAAGATAACTCTAAAAATCGACCAGTAAATCAGCAGTCTTAAGCAACAAAATAATAACATAAGTAGTAATTTATATTCAATGTCGCCTAAATACAGTCATCTGAACAGTTCTGGTCATCAGCAACGAATGCAGACTTAAATTCCTTCCAAAGACATTCCATCTATTAGAAAAATCGTTTAAAGAGGGTAGATTGATGCTCGAAAAGGTATTAGTCAAACCGAACCATTGTATAAAGCTCACAATACAACTCTGAATAATCAGCATTTGATGACAGTGCCTACTCCTGATACCTCTGATCATGCGATGAACGCGAGTAGCGTAACATTTAATAGCGGAAGCAGATAAAAAACAATCTTTCAATAGTCTTCTATGCCTTAATCAATAAGAGCAAAAGGACAGCCTCGAGTCTATAACGGTCCTTTAAATGCGAATTGCTTGTTTGCCAATACTCCATAGTAACTATCTATGCGCATCAAAAATTATCTAAATGCTCGCAAAGTTCTTTTTAAATAGTTATAAGCTTACAATTTTTGGTTATCGGAGCAGAGCTGGGTAAGTGTATAGTCTTTCCAAGGCATACCTGGGTACAGTGTAGCAGTATTTACAGGTAGCACTGTTTTGCCACTTCACGAGTAGCTCATAAACTATCTAAACTACAAATATTGATCATTTAGTTGATTGTATCATTTATCACATTATTGGTATACCAAATAATAATTAATAATAAATCATATGATCGTACCCCTCAGTCATTTCGAAAATGATCAATTAAGACTTCAGACCATCAGTCCTATGTTGCTTGAACCCTCTCGAGCCGTTCCTAAAACAATGCGGAGTCACAAATATAGAACGCCCAACGATACCATTCGTTAAAATATGAGAACTATAAAGCAAAATCAAAGAATTACCTAGCTAAAAACAGTTACATAACAAAATTTGAAGATGTTCTATAGAATACGTTCGCAGAAGAGTGCATATCAGCTTACCGAACTGCCTAAATATAGACTCAAAACATGCAATACGGTCAACAAAATAGCAAGGGCTCACTCTCAGGTTAGTCTGGTCGTTAAAAAATCGTAAAATAATGCACTTTGGGAGCGATGTAGGTCAGCTCAGAGACTACTAAAGGTCAATACACCTGTCCTTAGAAATCACGAAGTCTAATCTAAAATTACTTTTGAGTAAGAAAAACCCGAAGATTGTGCTAAAAACTCATAAAAAAATACTATCTCTGTGCAATGGCATAGATCTCAGCAAAAAAGTGTGGATTCTGGTAAAGAAAACAATGTGAAAGGACAGAATATTGGATCATAGATAAAACGATAAGAACATATGCTTCAGAGAAAGCTACGAGTCAATATTTCTATAGAAAAGTTGTGGATGGGCAACAAGAATGTGCGCAAAAACCTTATTATATGCTCCTAAATGCCTGTAGATAACTCGAAAACTTAATAAAATAAGGAAAAATAGATCAATAAAAATCCTCTGAGCGAAAGGACGTACAACTGATATCATTTTTTGGTAACTGATTTTTATCATCTCTAACATATGCTACGTTTGACATTTATATAATTTCTTTTGTTATGGACTAGCAACGAAAAATTTCAATCATTCAAGCTTTGAAGCATTCACTACGGAATTAATACCCTCAAATTCAACCTAAAAAAGTCCCTTAGTATCAATAGAGAACTCCGATAGTGTTGCCCTAAAGCAGAAATACTAGAATTCCAAATAATAAAGTCGTAGTAGAAGATAAAATTCCTCAAAAAAAAGCACCTTTAGTGCAACAAGTAGAGATGATGGTTCAAAATAGTGCTCTCTTGATGGAAAATTTAGCCACATTGATTTCGCTTAAACTCTAGGAAAGAATGGAATATGATTGATTTAATATTCTATAAATTTTTTAACTGATATTTGACATAGAACAGGTGTTCACTAAATTTTTCATATAAGTTCAAATTTCTTTTATATTTTGTTTTGAATTCTTTGACTATTCGAGTTTATAATAAACAAAAATGTAGCCAGACATAATTCCTATACAACTAAAAGGTTAAGAACAAAGACTTTTCAGTCTTTTACTTAAATTCACTTAACAAAATCAATTAAAAACAGTTATGCGAGTAGCAGGAGGCTGGGTGCGCGACAAAGTACTTTTTATCTTATTTAGCTGATGGGAAAATAGTCGAACGATATTGATATTGCACTCGATAATGTAACAGGAGAAGTCTTTTTGACTAAACTGATAGCATATGCAAAAGAAAACAACTAACCGGTTTCGGGTTTCGGAGTGACTAGAATAAACCCTGATCTAAGCAAGCATCTCTAAACGGCTACTGCATAGATTTATAGTCAGAAAATAGATTTTGTGAATTTGAGAAAAGAAGACTATGCTTTGGCCTCAAATGGCAATGAAGTGGTATATAAGAAGATATGCAGTAAGAAGGCACGCCTTTGAGTGATGCGATGAGAAGAGATTTTACAGTCAACAGTCTTTTTTACAACATTAACAGCGTATAAGTTGAGGATTGGACTCAAAAAGGCATTATAGACCTCAATAACAAGGTCATAAGGACGCCCTTACCTCCCTTGGAGACATTCTAAGATGATCCTTTGCGTGTGTTAAGGTGTTTTCGGTTCAAAGCACGCCTAGGATTTAGCATTCATAAAGATATACTAGAATCGCTATCATCATAAGAACTACATAAAAATCTAAGGACAAAGGTTTCTAAGGAAAGATTGGGAATTTAGTTAGCAGGAATGCTCAAAACTTAGCATCCTTTGTAGTCTTTGTCATAAATTCTTAAATATGATTTTTGGAATATAGTTTTCTAAATTTCATAAAAAAGTGACATCAAGGACCCACTAATCATATAGAAAATACCGCTTTTTTCATATAAATTAATCTAAGAAGGATTGAAATCTTTTTCTGTCAATAGTTTTATAACTTAGAAAAAACTTTTATTGGATAAATAGACAGTTTTGCAAGACAAAAGGGAAAGATACGGCGAATAGTAGCTGACAGTTTTGATTAGACTAGCGATGCTTACCGCTGCTTATAGGAAAAATAAAGTAATTGAGGGCAAAAAGAGTTCAAGTTTGATTGACCATATGGTAAGAATTCAGTTAAAATATTCTGCCAAAGTGGCTAAATTTTGTACAAAAATAGGAGATTTGATAATAGCTTTATAGTAGTTATTGCGTTAACGAAAATAAAATTGGAAGGCAAGAGTCGCTAGATGGCTGCGTCAGGCATAGTAAAAATGGTAAATAGTTCTGCACATTATGCATGCCCTTCATCTAATGAATGAGGCATCTGTTTAGGTGCTTCCTTTTGAGCTACGAGGCTATATAGTTGAGAACGGATTAGAGGATAGCTATTTGATAGAAGCTTTTGTGGACGGACATTTTTTGTTAAAAAGGGGCAAGAAAGGACCAATAGTAGGAACGATCATGAATAACATAATTTTGTGGAGGATTCTAAATCCGAGTGTTTCGAAGTAAGAGTTTCTAGAGCTGTATTAAAAGAATGAAACTTTCTTTTAAACAATTAATCCTTTTGATTTGTGAAAATAGAGTAAATTTTTATAAAATTTTTTTTAGATATTGATTGATTTACAAAAGAATTTGTATTATTTTTTTATTAAATAAAAATGTATGAGTTGATATCAAAAAGAGCTATATATATTTTTTTGTATGTACCCGAGGCACTCGAATGAGAGATACAACTAGGGTCCTCCTCTTAACCCTAATTTGCCTCCTTTGAATCCCAACATGCCTCCTCCTTACCATTCTCACTCTGCTCCTAAAGTGCATCCACATGACGCATACCCTCCTCAGCCCATGCCTTTCTATGACCACCCACCTTATGACTATATGCCAAGCAATCCCAATATGCATAATAATTCTATGCCGAATAGCTCAAATATGCCTATTCTGCCCAGCAATACTAATATGTCTGGACCCATGGATCATCCTTATGAGCGGTATCCAAATTGGAGGGATGGACCTAGTGAGCCCAAAGGTCATAATTCTATAGCTTCGTCGGGTATGGGTTATTAAGGTCGTAATAATATGTCAGAGCCTTATCCGAGATAAGGGATTAAGGGGCATTCTGGCTAAAATTACTCACAAAATCATTCAAATATTTAAGGCAGAATCAATACTGGCGCATAAGGAAGAATGCCGAGTGGTATATAAGGTAGAATGCAAAGTGGTATGTAAGGCAGAATGCCTAGCAGTTTGTCTAATAGTATGTCGAATTCTGTGCCAAATTCTTTGCCAAATATGGTCGGTGGCTCTGCTCCTCCACAGGTAAACATAATCCAAAGGATCTCCCAGTTGATAAGATCTCAGTTACCTTTGCTTCAGTCGACTATGCTCTACATCTAGCGCAAGACACAGTAGTAACGTCAGCGAAAGTAACGGTAGAGGTCCAGATCCAGATAGAAGCACAGGCATGATCGTGACCGTGAGCCGCGAAAAGAGCATCGTTAATGGAATTGCTCTAAGTGTTCTTTTTTGAACTTTGACTTCCGGGACAAGTGTAAACGCTGTGAGAATCCCAAAATAGAGTCTTCTTCCCAGAATGATGCTTCATCAGGTAAGGCATATGTGCCTGGCCCTGATGATTGGCGTTGTGGTCGTTGCGGCAACTTAAACTACGCGAGACGTACTGAATGCCATCGCTGTCATGTTCCGCGCAAATGATTGGGCTAGTTACCCGCCTATATATATATAACCGTAATTAAATACCCTTGCAGGAAAAATAAAAAACAAGATTTGGTGAAAATACCCCTGCAGAGCCAACAGCTGAAGATAATAGAAGAATGCAGAATACAGTACTGGACACTATCAAAAAAGGTCATACTCTGTGACCTTTCGCATGGTATTGGGGCTATTCGGGCTCCTAATCGCTTGTTGAAGGCTCCAGGTCCATGTTGGCGTTATCGTTTAAATCGATCTCAGAGAGCACTTTCTTGATTTTCCACGCCATTTTCGATTTAATTTTCTTGGTTTATTGCGTGGAGAGCATTCTGAAGGCGATTCCTTGCCAAGCGGTTTTCATTTTGAATTTAGAATTATATGTAAACTACACAATATTATAGAACTAAAGAAAATTCTTTTATAATTTTTTCCTGTTCAATGAACAGGATTTGATATCTTCCATCTATAGAACTAAAGGCGCTTTGACTGTTACCACATTTTGGGCGCCACTAAACAACTCAGGCCTTTCATATCATATAGGGCCATCAATTTGTTGTGGTTTGGAGAGAAGTCAGTCAAACCATGATTATGGCGCTATCCATCTATTTATGTTTCATCTTAGCGTTGGATGAAAAAACATAGATGCTTACAACTTGATTTTTATTTTTTGGATCTTTTTGATGAACTTTTAAGCTTGCCAACGTCAAGGGTGTTTCGATTACTAACCGAACATTCACAAAGAAACACCAATTAACTATTGAAAAAAACTCATTTTTTAACTAATTTTTGTTCATAAGGCAGCGTAAAATACAAAAAATCATCGTTTGGAGGTCTTTTTGAAATCTCTCTTGCCCTATTTTTTGATTATCGGCATTTCCGCTTCAAAACTGCTTTGACTCGACTAATTCAAAATATTTGCCGAATCTTGCTCTCTTTTGTTTGTTTTCTGAGGCGGAGATTCATTCAGAGACTATCTGAACGCATCAGAAACATCAAAGCTGATTTAGTTTCTTGAGACTGACTCTCCAACCAGTCTTTGTTTTTCGGGAGACTAGAGTTAATGCTAAGTAAAAGAAGGTCGTGAATTTCCTTTACCGCTTTTCTTAATTTTTTTACCCTAATCTTTTTAAGCTGGTTTTTTTACTTTAAACTCTAGTTTTTTCATAAAAAAGAATTGACTTCTTGCAGTTGCATTTGCCATTTCAAGAATCGGAAGCACATTATTAGAAGCTTCTTGGTTATTTTTCTTAAATTTCCTTCTGATTTTAGCCAGGTTTCCTGCTATTTATTCTCTTACGGCTCTACGATGATTTTAAATGATCTACTATATAAAAGATCCAGGAACTTTCTATATTGATTTAGGTGGCTAATTTACCCTCATACAACACCTGTATTTGATAAAGTACATCAAAGCCAGCAGTATTCTGACTAACAGAGTAATAGTTAGTATGCATATCAGTCCAAAACTAATCAAAAATCTAGCAGTATAATTAGCACTAAAAGAAACGATTACAATTCCACATGCAGTGTTCCAGAAAAGCCATTTAAACGTGTGTATAAACTTGAGTTGTCTCCAACTCTATTTTAAATGCTCAGATTTGCTATCTTGTGCCTGATCCATTCCTTTTGTACCCCAGCTGTTGTCATCTATGCGAGTCAGTGCGAAAACATTCAATATTATAAGGTAGGTAGGTGCATAAAAAAGAGATGAGATGAAGCCTTAGATGATTTCTCCAAAAATTCTACATTTTCCGAAGCAGAAAATGTATGAAAAAATGGGTATTATAAAGAGACCTAAACTGGAGATCAAAATTATCCTGAAAATAGTAACAAGCAGATTACCTAGAGGCAGCTCATTCACAAACTAACTGTTTACTTGTAAGACTAAATATTACAAAAAATACATGAGGTTTAACCTAGAGTGCTACGGATAAGATCCCACACTAAAAGTATCGACACTGATATTTGTAGTATGCCAAATATAGTTGAGATGAAGTAAATGTAAGGCTTGAAACGTTGATTGTTGTGACTAAGACTAAGACTGAGATAGGTGATACTTCCGATCAAGAGAACGTAGATAAAAGTTATAGTGTATACAAAAGTATCATAGAAAATTGAATTTTAGGGTAATTTTGCGATCAGTGATGGCAGGATATCGCTACGGAAAGCCTACATGGCGATGTGAACAGTGAAGAGAAAAAGAGAAGGCGAAATGTATGCTAGAGAATTGAGGAAAGACAGATAGAAGGTTTGTAGCGAAAGACAAGGCTCACAGCTGCCATCTTGAAGCTAGCTTTTGACTTTACTGAAAGCGAACATGGATCCATTGATCCACCTTCTTCTTTGACCCATAAGTCCCTAAATACTCTTCATAGGATCCACAGTAGAGTGGGCATCAGGCAAGTAATGAAGCTTGTAGCCATTTCTATGTATGCCCATACATAGAATTCTGTCTTCAGCTAAATAAACATTCTAGTTATAAAGCATATTTTATTCTGAGTCAGGGTGCAAAGGTCTGAACCATCTGTAAATAAATTCTGGCAAAAGAACTCTGAAGAAAACATCAGGACTTGATAATTAAAGAGGAACTATGTGATTAGATTGTATTTTTTTATCGATAGATTTGAAATATGATTTGAGCAAAGTGTGACCCTATAAGTTTACTTGGGTCAGTGATTTCATGTTGTACGCTGAAAATGCGCCAGGAAGAACGTGTATGAAACCAAAAAGTGCCTCGAAAGGTTTGTCGATGAGATGAGCGTAGTGATACTACACTTGTTGTGCTCTTTGAATGTCTACAAAATTAAGAAAAAACGAGCTCAGACTGTCTACATCACCTCCTTTGTTTTGTTAACTATCTTAAACTGATTCGATTTTAAGTCCCATGTATCCACAGACTCCCCCTACCTCTTGATTAATTTTCAGGTATTCATACATTTTAAAGAGTGCTAAAGGCTTGGGCCTGAGTCCAACATCGAGAAGAACGGTGTACTTTGGATACAGTTACTTGCAGAAACCATTGAAAAACCAGTTATGTGAGTCAAGTTTACCACTATTTTTATACTTTACACAAACGAACAGATTCATATATGCAGTTGGCGTATTTTGATCAAAACTGATCTCCTACTAATCTATCTACTATAAATACATATTATGAGCCTATAGAGTTATATTATTTTAGTCTTTTATTTATTTTATTTTTATTTTGTTACGAAAAGTTGCCAGATAGGCTAGAGAATCTTTATTATTAAAATATTAAAGGCAGTGAGATTTAGTCTACTGTAGAGCTTTAAGAAGTATGCCTCGAAAACGTTCAGGGTTTGTCGTGAAAAAAGCTATTATTTACTATTAAGTTACCTCAGGTTCGTTGAGTGGATTTAGTATTTGATCAAGCAAGTTATCTTGCTTATTAGAAGCTTTTTTTTGTTAAAACTAAGCCCTTTTGCCTAATATATCTAATCCTCTTATTTGATTTTTATATTATTTTCTGGCTAACTCGCCAAAAACTATTCTGACTTTTCCAGGTAACGAATCGTAGCTTACTCTCTATTTTTATTATTACATTTTTTCAATTTGTTCTAATAGTTTTTTATTGTTCATGTATTCTGCATATACCTTTGCGAACTGACTCTATCTTCTTTGTGCAAGCTACTTTTAATCAAAAAGAACATTCGTTATATTAGTATTATTATTTTATTGCTAATTTTTTGCTTAAATTTTGCTCATAAGATCCTGTAGATCTCCAGCTTATTCATCCTAAATGAAAGTTCCATTCATTCTGTTAGTTTACTCGAAGAAGCTGACCGAAGATGGATGCATTTTTTATATACCATCTGCTATCACAACAACAGTGATGTCATCGCTATTAGTTCCATTTCTGGCCATACTGGCGATGTTTTCCTAAACTCCTTTAAGAGTATTCCTGAGCATATGCTTCTCTTCGTTACACATACAAATGCAAATGCTTAAAGTGTTCCTTCGTTCGTCAAGTATAGGAATTCCTCTTCTATCTTTTTATGGCTTCATAAAACTAATGAGATTGTCCTGATGATTGTCTCTCAGATAATGTCGGGTATCGACTCTTTAAGCTGTGATTTAATAGTTTTTGAAATCTTAAAGCTCAAACTTGTTAAGATGTATGCTTTCTTTCTTATAAGCTATTTGCAGCCCCGAAGGTAGTTCATCTCTTTCCTGATAGATATTTTTTTATTATTGATTTCTTCGCATATAAGAGTGTCCTTACATCAGTTGTCTCATCTGTTGTGTCGTGATTTGTCTACTATGTCTTAAACAAATCTAAAGAGGTTTAAGTAAAAGTTTGGTTTTTAAATCTTAGGGCGTTATTTTGTTGCAGAGGGCCTACTATTAAAGCTCTTAGTTTGTAGGTTGAGAAGTTTCTTGATACATCATGCCTGGTAAACACAATATAATATTATAGTATGTTAAGTATAGCTAATTGTAGCATAACAATAAAAAAAAAATAAAAATTATTGTGTAAATATTCAAACTTATTTTTGATGTCTAAGTGTTGATATATACTTTTAATAAATCGGGGCCTGAATAGAGGGCATGATACATACATACATACTTTTAATAATAGCATAAAATATAGCAAATTTTAGCATAGTTATTATTAAAAATGCTTAGATTGATCTCAATATATATGATCAAGTTAAATCGGATACTGACTAGCTACATTGAATTCTGCAAGGTTGATGACGGGAAACACTCCAATTTATTGAACATTGACTATTCTATGAGGCAGCTAAGGATGAATTCTGAATGGTCTCTGATTATTTATGGCGTTTCCATTCTGACGAATCACTAAAGGCTCAACAGGTTTGGGAACTATAACAGGTACTCGTTTCTTAAAGTTGCTCCTTTAAAGAGGTTTGATTTCACGAGGCGATGATTTAATATCTTTTAACATGTACTGAAGAACTCCATGGAGATCAGATTTAACCGAACAGTACTCTCTCCAATATTAAGCAAGGTAAATGTAGTATACAGTATCGGCGAAAGATCTCTTAAGAATGTTCATTTTTTGAGGAATCGAAAAGAATTCGTCACTGTATCTGTCAGGGTTTAGTCTTTTATTTTAAAAACATCTGCAGCTACGAAGTCTGTACATAATCATGTACCCCATTCCTATGATGATCTTGAACAGAATAGTGGCAACCAATATTATGGCTAGAATCAAACTGATAAAGAAACGAGGAATGTAATCTGACCCAAAACTAATAATAACGAAACCTACGATTGTATTCCAGAAAATGAATTTATACACTTGAATGTATTTCAACGTTTTCCAGCAGGCTGCAAGATTGTCTTCTTTTTTGCTTGAAGAATCATCTCCTTTTGTGCCCCAAGAAATATCATCAATGCGGCACAAGGCAAACGTATTTAAAAGGACAATATAGGTAGGGCTGTAGAATAGAGAGGAAACAGTTCCAACGATGATTTCCCAAGCGACTTTTAAATTACAGAAAAAGATTGAATAACTGAAGACCGGAATGACAAAAAGACCAAAACCTGCCACAATAAGCCATCTGAAAACGTCTAAAAGTATCGGCCCGAGAGGCAGTTCAGCCACGAAGTTAGAATTTGTTTGAAGATCTATATAATTTTATAAATACATGTTGTAGTTCCCCCTGTACTTCTGATGAGATCGACTGCTAGAATGATAAGTACGATGCTCTGAAGCATTCCCATAAAAGTTGATATAAAGTATATGTATGGCCTGTAACGCTTCTAACTATGTCCGAAGTTCAGACTGAAAAATACGATTGAGCCTAATACCATTACGTAAATAAAGTCTATAGTGTAAACAAAAGCATTGGAGGCGAGTGAATTTTTACCAGCGTTTTCAAAGACGTAAGGAAGAACATCAGCCCTTACTGCTTACATGCCGATGTGTATCGTGAATAGAAAAAGAGCTGGAGAAATGTACGAAAGTGTGTTAAGGAAACTCAAGAACTTGATTTGAAGCCAAATGCAACACATGTTTCCAGCACTAGTGCTTTGCTATTATTTGTCAGAATGCTAAAATTCACTTTTTACGTGAGTGAAAGCAAAAAATGAGCCGTTGATCCATCTTCTTCGCTGACCCATGAGACCATGAATGGTCTTCATTGGGTCAGCTTATGCATATGCATCAGGCAAGTATTGCATTTTGTATCCATTTTTGTTGATTCCTTTGCAAAGGATGCGATCTTAAGCAAGGTAAACATTCTCTTTTTATAACATAATTTCTTGAGAAAGTTCATCGATCGGATTGAAGCATCTGTAAATAGACTAGGGTAAAATGACTCTAGCCAAGGCGTCTAAGCCTGATATATTTGTCTGCTTAATCATATTTTCTTTCAATTTTTCGTCTATCGACTTGAAATACTTAGAAAAAAGATTACCATGTCCATCTTTTTTCACCAAAGCGTCCATGTTATATGCGGAATAAGCTCCAGGCAGGACATGAATGAAGTCGAAAGCTGCTTAGAACGGCTTATCAATCAGATGGGCAAAATGATACTAAACTTGCTGAGTTCTCTGTATATCGACAAAATGCATAAAAAATTAGCTTACAAAATCGACTTAGCTTTCCTTAAGTTAATCTTCTTATCCAAGATTTTCTATTTTTAGACTCATATAACCACAAACGCCACCAACAAGCTGATCTCTTTTCAAATGCTCATACATCTTTACAAGTGCATCTTCGAAAGGTCTCAATCCTACATCCAAAAGCACCACATACTTGGGTTTAAGTTACTCGCAAAAACCTTTGAAAAACCATTTGTGAGAATTAAGTTTTTTCATATTTTTATACTTAACACAGAAGAAAAGATTCATAACTGGTTCTTAACCTGGAAACAAAAACTAATTTTAGTCTATTTCTTAACCACTTTCGGTTGGTTAGTTGTCTCTAGTATAGTAATCTTTTAGGTTTATGCGCATAGAAGACAGATAACAAAGTTTTTATCTTTTTCTTATGTATTACCTGCATTCTTGTTCGGTCATTGAAAGAGCCTTCATCAGCATAGTCTTGTAGACCTAAGTTTTGTTAATATAACGACTAAACATGATATTATCCTGCAATTTTTATTCTTCTTTTTTATCTGAAGCCAGCGCACCGATAATTCCAAGCAGTCCAAGCTCAAGACCTTATGATTTATTTGACTGAAGCACGTTACCAACATGGTTTCTAAAACTTTATTATTTTTTTTATTTTTCATATCTCTTTTGAGACAATTTTATGAAATTTTATTTGACTTTCTGTGGCAGTTCGTTGAAATGGGTTATTTATTTCTTTTTTTTAAGAGCTATGACTTTGTTGAGTAGCTAACGATTGCTCATGTATCGGTCATAAACTTTCCTGAAACTATTTTCTTATCTCTAGTTTATTTAGTTCTGTGGAAAAATCAAATTGTCATAGTCATGGTCTCCTCGAGGATTAGATACTACTTAATTAATCCATTGGTAACGATTGAATTTCTAGAAGTCGAAGTGAGTATCGTTCGAACGATGAGATTACTCAAAGAAATCTACAACAGATTCATCCATTTTTTAGATTCCGTCTTGAATGAGTACTACTGTGATATCATCAGAAGCAGTTCCTTTGCGAACCATATTGATGATGTTTTCTTGGATTCCTTTGAGGGTTAGCATCAACATTCGTTTGTCTTAATTGTACATGCAAACACATATACTGATAGACTACCTGTGCCGATTGTTGCCTTGTCTTTCACTTGGTTTCAAAAAGGAGAGTAAGTTGTACTTTTCTTCATTATCGTTTGCGAATTATTTTAGCGAGGATTCTCCTAGGGTTTCAAAACGATACATCTCGTATTCGTTGTTCTACATGCTGCCTTCCTTTTTGGCAAACACGAGACCCTTTGTCATGTCTTCTTCTGGCTCTTTTTCTTCCTATGGCTTATCTTATTTCTTGATAAGTGAGTAAGAACTGGGTTCCTTGAGAGCTATTTAGAGTGGTCTTAGCAATAATTTCATCGTAAGATCTGTTTCGTCTATTTCTCGTTATAGTTTATCGCGGTCGATGATGTTTTGAAGCTGATTGTTGTTCATTAAAATATATTGTATATCTTGTCTGATTAATTCTATAAAACGTATAATATGCTCTAATTTACATATGTTAATGAGATAAAGAATAATATTTTAGATTTTTATGGTGTTTTATCAGGATTTACCTTCATGTAACGAATACTTAAAGTCTAAAAACTGCTAGAACTGTTCTTTGTTTGGGCTTTCTTCTTTGTGATCAATTTTTCTGTTAAAGTTTATTTATTTTAGATCAACAGTCTTAGAATATTGATCTCTAGGCTCAGAAGCACTTTTCAAATTCTTAAACTCTGTATTCACAGGTCTAGGTGCCTATCGAGTTTTTTAATTGATTTTTTGCTACTTATTCTAAGACGAGGGAGCTAAAGGATGGATAAATGCCTGTAAAATAGCGTTTCCCGTAGAATGTGTTGCAATATATTCTTCTATATATTACTTGACGTAACTAGTGAAAACCTAATTTGCTAAAGATGGCTTAATATTGTTCATTTTCTCAAAAACTGAAGTAAATCTATCAGCGTGTTTTTCTGTATTTTAAGTCTATTTTTTATTACATGGACATCTGCTTTTTTTTATTTTGTAAGCTATAAGGTACCCCATTCCGATCACAATCTTGAATATCATGGTAAGGACAAGTATCACTGCTAGACCCAAACTGATAAAGAAACGAGGTATGTAAGCTGACCCGAAGCTTATAATAACAAAGCCTACAATAGAATTCCAGAAGAGAAACTTGTAAAATTGGATGTATTTTAATGTCTTCCAGCATGCGGCCAAGCTGTCTTCTTTTTTACTCGCAGAGTCATCGCCTTTAGTACCCCAGGAAATATCGTCGATTCGACAAAGTGCAAAAATGTTCAGAAGAACAAGATAGGTTGGACTGTAAAAAAGAGAAGAGATCGAACCGACAAGGATTTCCCATACCACTTTAAAGTTACAGAAAAGAACTGAATATATAACAATCGGTATAGCAAAGAGGCCGAAACCTGCGATGACTAGCCATCTGAAGACGTCTAAGAGTATTGGTCCGAGGGGCAGTTCTGACACAAAATTTGAATTAGTTTGTAAGACTAAATATTATTTAAATTACATGAAGTTGTTCCGCCTGTACTTCTAATAAGATCAACTATAAGTATAGTAAAAATCGTCATTTGAAGAATGCCCATAAAGGTCGAAATAAAGTAAATGTAAGGTCGATAGCGCCTCTAGCCGTGTCCGAAATTTAAACTGAAAAATACAATTGAGCCTAGAAAAAGAACGTAGATGAAATCGATAGTGTAGACAAATGCGTCAGCGGCAGATGATTTTACACCTGCACTTTAGAAAACATAAGGAAGAACATCAGCTCTGACTGCTTACATGCCAATGTGTATCGTAAATAGGAAAAGAGCTGGAGAAATATATGAAAGAGTGTTAAGGAAACTCAGGAACTTGATCTGAAGCCAAATGCAACACATGTTACCAGCGCTTGAGCTTTGCTACTATTTATCTGGATTTTAAAATTCATTTTTTACGTGAGTAAAAGCAAAAAATGAGCCGTTGATCCACCTTCTTCGCTGACCCATGAGACCATGAATGGTCTTCATTGGGTCAACTTATGCATATGCATCAGGCAAGTATTGCATTTTGTATCCATTTTTGTTGATTCCCTTACAAAGAATGCGATCTTAAGCAAGGTAAACATTTTCTTTTTATAACATAATTTCTTGAGAAAGTTCATCGATAGGATTGAAGCATCTATAAATTGATTAAGGTAGAATGACCCTGGCAAGGGCATCTAAGGCTGATATATTTGTTTGCTTGATTCTGTTTTCTTTTAGCTTCTAGTCAATCGACTTGAAATACTTAGAAAAAAGATTACCATGTCCATCTTTTTTCACCAAAGCGTCCATGTTATACGCAGAGTAGGCTCCAGGTAGTACATGAATGAAGTCAAAAGCTGCCTAAAAAGGTTTATCAATCAGATGAGCGAAGTGATATTAAACTTGCTGTGTTCTTTGAATGTCGACAAAATGCATAAAAAATTCACTCAAAAAATCTATTTCATTATCTTTGAATTCATCACCTTAATCTAGATTTTATATCTTTAGACTCATATAGCCACATACGCCACCAACCTACTGATCTCTTTTGAGATGATCGTACATTTTTACAAGTGCGTCTTCGAAAGGTCTCAATCCGACATCCAAAAGCACTACGTATTTCGGTTTAAGTTACTCACAAAAACCTTTGAAAAACCATTTATGAGAGTTTAATTTTTTATTATTTTTGTACTTGACACAGAAGAAAAGATTCATAAATGGTTCTTAACCTGGAAACAGTCGACTAGACTATTCATCTTAGATCGTTTAATTCTTTTTTTTATCTTAATCAAGATAGTCTTTGAGACCTATTCGCATCGATGACAAATAGCAAAGATTCTATCTTTTAGTGATGTATAGATTACACTATTGTTCGGTCATTTTAAGGGCCTTCATCAACATCGTTTTGTAGTTTTCTACATCGTGGACATATTTTTCAAACATTTTCTTTTACTAGAGTTTGTATTGATCAGGCTCTTTATTCACCTAATTTCTTCTTAGAGGCTGTTCGTTATTTTTGTTTTTGTATTTTTATCCTTACATCTACTTTTCGTACATTTTTTGGGCAAGTTTTCTGAAATTTTATTTGACTTTTTAAGGCAAATCGTTAAAATGGGTTACTTATTTTTTCTTTTTAAGGGCAGATACTTTTTTAAGCAACTAACGATTGCTCATATAACGATCATAGACGTTTCTAAAAGAATTAAATTTTCGTCTGTTTAGATCACTTTGTGGAAATAAAAGATTGGTATAATCGGGTCCATTTTTATCATTTTTTTCATTTCTTATATCAAACTGATTTTTAGAAGAAAGATTTGAAGTCCAGTTGAAACGATTGAATCTTTAAAAATCGAAATGAGTATCGTTGGAGCGATATGCTTCTTCGAAGAAATCAACGATCGAATCATCCATTTTTTATATTCCATCCTGCACCATAACTACCGATATTTCATCATATTTGTTACCCATACGCACCATTCTTGCGATGTTTTCTTGGATTCCTTTGAGCGTAAGCATGAGCATTCGCTTATCTTAGTTATACATGCAGACACATATGCTTAGTGATTCTCTATTTGGATTGTTTCCTTGAGCTTAGCTAGGCTTTAAAAACGAAAGCAAGTTGTATTTTTACTCCCACTCGTGTACAAATTTGTTTTAGCTGTAACCTTCGATAGTTTCAAAATCCACCAATTCAAATTCGTTGTCTTACATGCTATCTTTTTTTCTAGCGAACCGTAGACCTTATCTCGATTATTTATCATCTACTGCTTTGCTTTGACTACTAAAGTTTTTGTTGCTTGCGAAGTTGTTTCCATTTTTATCCACGAGTGTGTACTTTTTAGGTTCCCTTAAAGCTATTTAAAGAGGCTCAAGCAAAAGCTTTATTGTAAGATTTTGCGTGGACAAGCTTTTCTCTACATCTTCGTATTGAAGACTATCTAAAGGAGTTTTGTATTTTTCCTATTTTCTATTCATATCCTACTTTTTGAAATTAATCTAGTTCATAAGATTAGATTGTTTTTTAGGCTTGCTTTGATTGATGGAATCTTCATGCTTTTCAACGATTGACTTCATTTTGACAAACGAACTTAACATTAATTAAATCAAATGATAGGTAACTGCTTATATTAAGAATTAAGATATCCGTTTCAATAACGAATTTATTCAAATCTACTCTATTTCTATCGATAGATATGATAATCGATGATAATTGATTGCAAATATAGTGTTTAAATATCAGTTTTGGTTTTATTAGTTTAATTCTTACAATGAAATCGCCTTCGAGGATTGGCGCTATTAACTCTCTTACAAGTGCATATCAAAACAGTTGTATAGTTTTAGGGTTTCTAAATAAAAATGATGTTACTTTAGGTTGTTTATGCCAGATCATTGAGAAAATAAAGGGCATACAAAGTGAGCACTATGTATATAGCAGCTCCAAGAATGTTGGTAGCAAATGCATAACCCTTTCTCCATTAGTGTGTTTCTCGTAAAAGCATCATTAAGCAACTCATTAAACTAAGCAATTTTGCATACTTGACCCTATATAATCTTCTTATCGAATGTTTTAGATCCTTTCTGACACTAATCGTATCAACATATTCGAGATGATCAAGCTACTTTCGAACGATTCTAAACGAAAAAGTACTAAATATTTAAGCAATTAAGAGTAATAAGACGAATGGATGAGCCAGCATGACCAAACGACTCAGATAAATTTACACTAAAAAGAGCAAAATAAGAACACAGGTAGTTAATTGTATTAAAGTAATCTTTTTGAGAGGTTAAATAGCTTTCTTGAAGCTATTTTTAATAGGTTGTTAGTTAGTTTTTCTTATCATATGCAATAGTATGGCTGAATCTTTCTTGATTCACAGCCAATTTTTATAAAATTTGAAAAAAAATAATCAATAGTAAAACAATAAAAGCTTACATACTAAATCATGCTACAAGCTCTTACTAGAGCTCAGATTTAGCAACACCCGTCACTTCTTTTTTCTTCTTATACTACTGGATTGGATAGCTTAGCACTATAAGGGAACTTAAGAGGCATGCTAGTCCTGGAACTAATACCATCGTCCATCGGATAAATGTTCGGTCGTCCGTAGTTATAGGCTCTCCTTCCTTCTTTGAATACGCACTTGCATTTCCAATTACAAAGATGGCGATTCCACAGCTAAATTTATCCAAAAGTGAGTATATTCCGAAAACAAAAGCACCTTGTTTGGCATTAGCTCCCACAACATCAGATATTAGGTTGATACCTGTTGCTAGCACGAGAGTTTGAGAAACGCCTATATGTATAAAAAAATACCTATGAATGAAGCTAGAACGTACATGAGCCAGTTGTCATGAGGATCTAAGAAAGCCATCGAGCTCAAGCAGACCAAACAAATAGCAGTACCAACGAAAAGGGCTTTCTTGCGTCCAAATGTATTATAGAACCAGTTGAGACGAGTACTGACCATCACTGAAGACAAATAGGCAAGCATAGGGATCAAAGCGATGATATAAGATATTTTATCTTAGTTTTATGAGCCCATTTAGGCAACGTCAGTAAGATAAAAAGGCAAAAGAGTACCGAAAAGATTAGTGTATAGTCTAACGCTCATGTAGCAGACTCCAAATAGATAGAATTTAGGCATTTTAAACCAATCCCATTTCGATACTTTTTTCTTCAGACCGACGATTGATTTTCCGCCTTATTATTATGAATCGCTGCCCATACTGACCTAAATCTTAATTTTTTTACTTATGATATGGCCCCATAAGCTTTTTTATCGACTTCTTTCTTTGACTTCACAAGTTCTCTCAGTCTTTATTGTCTTTCATGACATATGTCTGTCAGCTTGACCTAATCTATTTTAAAAATAAAGAAGATCGAAGCGATTGTGCCAATAGCTAGAACGAAGTATGCGATCAGTTTATACTATAGAAACTTGTCGCTCATGATTGAAAATATGATTAGGCCGAGTCCAAGTACTGTTAGATTGCTGATGAAAGTGAAAGAGTTTCTAAGGTTATTGAGCTTATCTCTGCGTTTGCGAGAACAGGTTAGTGAGGGGACGAGACTCATGTGGCTTATTTGTACTGCTGCCCAACCTACGTTAAAAAGAGAAGGGAAAATAGTGTACCAAGCGAACTATACTCCGCTACTGTCTGATACAAATCCGCTATAGATCGGAATATATGCCAATATGACAAGAATGACGCCACCTACGTACCAAGGTTTGCGTTGTCCGAATCTTGTTTTGATGCGATCTGATAATATGCCGACTGTTGGTGTGGCTAATCCATCGAATATTTGTCCAGCTAGAAGAGCAGCGGCTGCCGCATCAGTTCTGACTACTTTTTGCAGGTAGTAGAAAAGATAGTTGAACCATACAGCTGCGACAAGATCATTGACAAAGTGACCAACTCCATATGCCCAAAAGTGAGTGGTTGTTAGTCCATCGAAACGCGTGTCTTAGACCATCTGATCATTCGGATGACCTTATTGAGAAATCAATGAATCTTGTAGTTTGGGCTATTCTTGAGCAGGTGATTACTCCATTAATATATTTAATACATTGTTGTTTGCAGATATGCATAATTATAGGTCGAAAGTATTTCAAATCAAAATAAATAAATATTGATTTACATCAATAAAATATTTGTTTGACCTTGCCGACTACTTTCAGCTCGCCTATTATCACCTGCTGACCCACTGTCAAAAACTAAGGATAGTATCGGAATCTCAATCGCAATATAGTAGTCTTTCCACTCGTGAAACCTATTTCTCCGATCTCTTTTTTTCGCAAAGGAACTTACTAAGCAATCGGAAATAGCTTTTTTTAACTTCCCAGCTACATTTAGTAGCTAAGGTCCATTGATTTTTTCGCTTTAGGCGCAAAGACTGGTTTTGATTTTGTATCGATACTTTTATGCAAATGATGGATTTTTTCAATCTGTTTTGTCTAGATAGATTTGCTTTTCTTGCGGTCCAACAATTAAGGCACATTAGGTTATTTAACGGGATTCATAGTCACGATCTGACAAGTTTGCCTTGTGCATAGAGTGTTTATAACTGGCTGATACTTACCGCTTATCGTAAATTAAACGCGTTCTGAAGAATATGGAGTCAGCTCTACTGAAAACTCGTAAACTGCTTTAGGATTCGACTTGGCGTCGACTAGCACCATTCCTCGACGGATGGCATTAGGTTACTTTTAAAGCCATTCTCGAGCGTAGTTCATTGGTCGAATTGCCACGGTACATATCTGACCACATTTCGCTAGCTTGACTGGCACTCGAAGACACTGGATAGAACCTACTTAGACTGTCCTGAAGGCTCCAGTAAGATCAGGCCCTAAGTGTAGCATCTGACCTCTTTTAATATTACCCTTAGTTACAGTACCTGCCAAGACTATCTGACCGTTTACTATGAATTTTTCAGCTATAGCGAATTATGTGCTTAACTACTAGTTAAATCTAAGTTAGCTAGATGCTGTCAAAAGATTTAGGAAGCTTGTGAGAAGATCTATATTTGCTCCCGTGACACTTGATACCAGAAAAATTGGAATGACGTCCTCTGAAGAAGTAATTCTCTATGAATATACACAAAAATACTGAGAAGAGTACTGCATGTTCCATTTCGCGAACCAAACACGGAGTCTTGTCTGGGAAAAACCTTCGAAGTTCATCTTTCACACCCAAAATAACCTATAATTAGTCATCTTTTGTAATGAGATCAAGATGAGTGATGACTACTATCAAAGGCAATCCGAATATAGCAGCCAGCTCTAAAGGAGCAGTACTACCAACCATTTTAGCTGAACCCGATACCACCCAAAGTGCGTATTATGGAAAAAATGAGCAAAGTGTCGAAACTACTTGTTTTTACGCTCTTCTGTGACCTCCTATATCGATAAAAGTGAGGATTTTGTTAGCATTATCTAGCCACTTTTCGATCGACATCATACTTTTTTGATTGTATAGCTATCCCTTTGAATCAAAGCCAATGACGTGGTGGCTTCGACTTTGAGTAGTTCCGCTCATTATCTCATGCTTGTGAGTTAAGACTTTGCCTCTAGCGTAACCCTTTCCGTTGTCTTTTTATCCGCTCTTAAGAACGCTCAAAAGAGTGCTTTTTCCTGATCCAGATACACCCAATAGCATCACACGTATCTATAAAGTTACGCCTTGCCTATTTCTTTTTCTGATCAGCAACTCAAGCACTAATCCGTTGTGTCCTTAACTAACCTTGAATACCATAACATCTGCCCCTACTCGACCAGCTAGCAAGCAGATTGTACGCATACTTTACAACATCTATTATTGATTGAGTCCAGTCGGCTTACCATTATCTTAAACTCCGATCCTGTAATGAGCTTAGCCCAATCCTTCCTTGATCCTATACTTCATCTGGGTAGCCAGATGATCAAGTCGATCATCAGTAGGGTTGACTAACTTCAATTTATACTACGTGTCTCCTTCGTCATCTTATTTCAGAAAGAGTTGAATATTGTGAGTCTGACCTTCCTTTTTAGAGTACAGCTCTGTGATGTACTCTTCAAGAGGCTGTTACAGTTATTATTAGCTTACTTTAGCACGTATCATCAGAGGTGGGTACACTCTTTTGACTGCAGTTTGTTGCTGCTAGATTTGCTTGGTCCTTCCTCTCCTTCCTCTGTTGTTTTCTCTCTCCTTATCTTTGCCATTCTTGGGCTATTCGTCGTCAAACATTACTATTTCTTGTATATTTTAAATATATATATCTAATGCAAGTATGGCCAGGTAGATGCACATATCATATTAAATAAATCATTCTTTTGTTTGTGGAGCGTGTCTTGATGGTTTTTTTTGTAGAGCTGGACTTTACTTGCGAAACATCTAGAAAGGCATTGATGCAGATATTGCGAGGTCTCCTAATGGACCTTAAGATTTGAACGATTTTTATCTGCACAATATATCTTTGTTAATGCCTTACCACAAATTGTCACAGTCTTAGCCTTATCTGATCGTTTCCTTTTTTTACAGCATCTGCATGCCTAAGATAAATCCTTCTTTGCTGCTTTGATTGTACATTCGTGATTCTGCCATAAAGTTATTAAAATTTGATGAACCTTAGCTTCTTAGAAACGAAGAGTCCTTAGGTGTGGAGCTAGAGGGAGCACCACTGTAGTTATTTGAAGAAGAAGATACTCGATTAAGGTTACCTACTTGTTTTTTAGGGATTATAAGCAGTGGATCTACCACTACATCTTTACTTTCAGATTCTGGTTTGAATATATTAGGCTAGAGATTTGCTGATTTGAAAAATTACTTTGAATTTAGTAAAGAAAACGGATTAGATGTGACTGATTACTTTATTTTTCCCTATGGACTCTAATCTTCTTATTTATTCTTAGCTTGTTTTGTCTTTTTTCTTATAGGCTCAGGTTTCGGAGCACTTTATTATTATTCTTATTAAATTTCATCTGCCTAGTCATCTTACATTTCTTAATCAACATCTTCCTCCTTGTCTTCATTTTCATCATCTGACTATTTTCTTTTTCCCTTCTTCCTCTTACAGTTTCTATTGAACTCCAGAATTTTTTATACTACATTTTCCAGCACATCGTTTTTCTCTTCCGAGGCAACTATCTTATCATTCATCTGAATATTCACAAGCATTCGTTTGATTTCTGACTTAGTATGATCTTACCTTTGGCGGTTTAAACGATTTGTTATTTGCGTACTATCATTGTACTCTTGTGTCTACCCTAGGCTACAGCTAGTATCTTGCTTAGGGCTGCTTCTTTGAATTATTTGACATTCCGATAATTATGTTCTTTGCGATGTTTGGTGACGTAGGTATTGACTTTTCTCAATGCTTTGCGAAGAGTTGAGTAAAAAAAGTTCTTAATGGCGTTGTCTGTTCGTCCATCTAATTCCTTAGCCATGAGTGCCCATTTGTTTCCATGTTCTTCCTGAGCCTTAAACAAAGTATCAACTTCCTTTTAGCTCCACTCCTGATCGTGATGTATGCCAGGCTTGAGCTGATTGTGCCATCTTTGTTTGATTTTATCTACCTTTATCGGCATTGTTTGCCTGTTCGTATGCGAGTCGTAGTCTGGTTAAGTATCTCTGCTATCTATTTCCACCCGAGCTCCTTGTTTCTTGAGTTTTCGACTATTTATTTAAGCTTCTGGTCTTACTAAATAAAGGAAAATTTACAGCTGCAGACCATGTCTTGCGTTAGTTCATTACAAAGAGATATATTGATGAATGATTAATGGCGGAAAAGGTCCCGTTACTGAAATCAAACAAAATCATTTTGCTATGAAGACAAAAAATCCGCAGAAACAATAGAAAACCTTAAGTTTTATGTAATTCTTTATGATTTTTCCAAAAATAAATTTTGTTAGTAAAATTAAATTATGTTAAATTATGAAACATATTCATCACTATTATTTCTTCTTGGCTTTCCCTTTGAGACTTATCACTTTATCTTTGAGAGTGCCTGTTACTCTGTTAGCCTTTTCGAACAGCATTTCTGTAAGTTCTTTGACAACTGGACCCTGGCCAGTTGCGTAAAGAAGACCAACAGCTACTGCTATAAATATCATGAGATAATGCATAAAAGGCGACTGTTAGTGCGTGAACCATACATCATCGTATATGAAAAAGACGATAAGCAAGATAAGGACAAGTGGAACTTTTCTATTTTGAGCTTCAGTGCGTCTTCTAACTACCTAACGATACTATTCTGAAGCCTGACGTTAAAACTGCTCAAGTAGAGTCAAAACCGCACTTGAATCTAATAATAAATCTTGATTTTAACCTTTTTGATCTGGCTAATCGTCGATTATGATCATCGAGGCTCTGCTAATCATTCGTAACTGATAATTATTTAGGAAAGTAAGAAGTTTTACTGCTTCTTCTTTAGCGTTAGTCTATTTAAGATGTTAATTACGTATAGCTAAATGGTCTTTTATTATGTTAGCAAATTGTGCTCATATCTCGTGCCGCTTGCATCTTCTTTGAATAGTTTTCCGAAATATGAAATTAATTTTTGCCCAATAGAATTTTAAAATTACTTTATAAGTTGTGATCTAAGCCATGTCATGAGCTGAATTTATGCAGAATCAAGCTAAGAAGCTGAAGCTTGTGAGTCTCTGGACCAGAAAAGTCTTTATCTAAGTTCTCTAAGCAACTAATGTGATTGCTCATCATAGTTGTTTCTGAGCGTTTCATAGAAAGTTATATTGAATCCTTACTTGACTGAATTGGCAGCCACCAAACGCATGACTCTCTGTCCATTATTTTAAAACTATTTTTTAGTCCATTATTATTTATTAGCAACTGCTGCGTCTACATGTTGCTTCAGTTTTGTCCTGAGCTTATCAATCCTTTCTTTTCTATCTTACAACTCGAAATTTATCAATTTATACAGTTATATTTGATGTTTAATTGTGCTTTATTATACTTTGTGAGCTTGTGCTTTGAAACTTTATTCGGGATCATAGAAAAGGTCCTACATTTATCCGCTGAATTTTTACTATGTTTTCGCTTACAGTTCTTGCACTAAATCGTATACGGCTGTCCTTATCCGAGGCAACAATCTTTCCTGCATATAAAATATCTTACCTCAAGTTATTTTTACCATTTTTAGATGATATTTTTGCTATATCTGCTGGTCTGCTACCTGAAACCAATTTTGAGCTGGTTCAGAAGATCTCCGTAGTTAAGAACTTGCCCTTTTCGAGTCTTTAATTCTTCTTAAAGTCTTTATTTTATTAGTGCAGCTACAGCTTAGCATCGATAGTTGACCAGTTGTGCCTTTTCTCCAGGTAGATTAAGCTATTAATTCTGAACTAGCTTAACCCAAAGTTTCTACAAAAGTGGGGGTAAATCTTGACATGGCAGATTGTACTATTTACTTTGCTTTCTGAACAGATACATCTCATTTGTAGGATCCTAAAATCTTTTTTTAAGATTCTGACAATCCTCTTGAAATTCTTCAGGGTAGTCCGGATCGAACTCTCTCAAGAAAGCAACCTCAAGTGTAAAAAATCTTTAAGGTGTGTTTTAATATTTAGCAAACTACTATGAACGCTTGGTACCTTCCCATACACTTTTCCACACTTTTTTGACATCAGACTCGATCGTTCGCTTGCATTGGCCTTGGTCTGTGTAGTTGGGGTTACTGTCTCGCAAACAGAATAAGATTGTTTTGGGTGATTATTGTTTGAATTGGTTGATGCACATACGCATCACAGTCTTTAGAGTCTCGTACTGTGAGCCGGAATGCTGACCTAGCTGTTTCTCAAAAATATTGACGATGAGTGCGTTGGCTCCAATCAGGGCGAAACTTGATACCATTTTCTCATAGTTCTAGGTAAGCATTTAAGTACTTAGTCACCTTAAGTGTGTGTTTCATATGAATCATTGCCCTATACATCCATGACTAAAATGTTGGCACTCGAGTCTTTAGACACGATGACTCCTCGGGTTGTTCTCCTGCCAGCTTAACCTTTGAGAACACTAAAGTCAGTGCCGAAAAGATGATTCATAAGCGTACTTTTGCCTGTGTTTTGAGCTCCAATAATGGCAGTAGTGTAGTAGTCCTTGCCGCAGTCACCAAGACGATCTACGCTTTTCTGCAGGGCCTATATACTGACTAACAGATAGAATACTTGAATTCTTTGCGTTAATTTATGAGTTGGAGTGCCAGAGATGTATTTGGATCCATTGTTGGAATTATCGTGGATAATTATAATGCCACACTTTCACGATCAGAATTAGCCATAGCTTGGTATAGATATGCACAAAAAAATTTAATTCGATAGACACTCAAGAATATCCTTCATGATAATTCTAATTGATAAAAAAATACCTTCTGATATTATATTTATTGATGCATTTGCAAAGTGCAGCGCCTACAAGTTTACCTCACCGCCTTTCTTTCAAAAAAATGTCAGCTAAGATTCAGTTATAAGATGAGTTCGATAATATCCTGCGAAGTTGCTCTAATCCTAGACAGTCCAGACATCACACTTAAACTTGTTTCAAAAAGAGTCGCAAGTAAGTTTCAAACGATTAGCACATTAACAAAAATATAATAAAAAAGATCATTAATAGCGAGTTATGGGACGCATTGGTCGATAAGAAGTATCGTGTTTGTAAGCTGACTAGTTAGATGATTGCAAAAAAGCCATAGGTAAACAATAAAAAAAGATTGACGACAAGCATAATTCCTGAGATAGATAAAAAGCTTTAGATGACCTCGAAAACTCGAAGAAAAACATAGCCATATAAAGATGTAACTTGCTTTCTATTTGGAGCAGAAACCTATAAAATGAGAGATAAAATAAAATCATAAATTCCCACAGTAATTCCTACAGCCCCTCGAGCAACACAAAGTTCATTCAAGATCAAGAGATTGAAGTGGGGAAATACGCCAAAATACAATGATTAATGATCTTTCTTACTTAAAATTTTTATTATTTTTAATGAACCTTTACGATGGTTAATGCGCCTAAATCAAATTGTTTTTTTAGATATAAAAAAACAAATGACATTATTGAAAATTGTGATTTTTAAGTAATTATGAGATTGAAGTGAGCAAATACTCCAAAAGTACAACAATAATCATTTTTTACTGTTTATATTCATTATTTTTTATGACCCTATATGATAGCTATATTATTTAAATGAGTTTTTACCAGGTATAGGACATACTCAACTCAAGGATAGATCCTAAGAC
>Ga0169931_10002086_pt1 | contig 32869 bp, 36 predicted proteins | sample Kivu_15m_20L_FD_129675 | JGI IMG/M metagenome (GOLD analysis project Ga0169931, IMG submission 129675) | Freshwater microbial communities from Lake Kivu, Western Province, Rwanda to study Microbial Dark Matter (Phase II) - Kivu_15m_20L... | ecosystem: Environmental > Aquatic > Freshwater > Lake...
TCTATGTGAATTATTATGCTGGTGTCTAGCCCCTGGCCTCCGGGGGATTTTGCAATACCGGATACGAGGAACTGCCTCACCTTGTCAACTCCAAACTGGTTGGTTATTTTGACCTTGATCGTATCGCCCACCTGCAGATCCCCGAGATCCCGCGCGACTGAGGATCCCAGCACGGCCGAGTTTCTTGAAAAAACGTACTGTCCCGACTCTACCGTTTCATGTACCGTGGACACGCGTGGGTCGCGGAAGGGGTCCACCCCCACTACCGGAACCCTGAACTCCTCTATGCGCTGCCCAGCCTTTGTAGAGTTTATCGATGCTACCGTCTGCAGCCGGGGCGATGCGGCCTCAACTGAAGGGATTCTCTCAAACCAGCTTACCAAGTAGATGTCCGATTTTGTGATAAACGACTCCTCGTCGGTCACCCTGACGTCTCCGAACCTGTAATCTGACAGATCCCTGATTATGGCATCATACAATCCCTGAAATATCACGAAATTAACATGAATTACCAGGATCCCAATAGAAACTGCAAGGACTGCTCCGATAAGGCTGCCTTTTTTGTTTGTGAGCATTCTTTTTGCCAGTTGTACCCTGTAATCCACGATCCCCTTAGAATAGTCTGATATTTAATGTATTATATGTTAATTTAACAAATTCAAGACAATTTTACTAGTTAATAGTATGCTTTAATAATAAAGTGAGGAATAATCATTACAAATTGGACAGTTTAGATGTCAAAATCCTAAGCAGCCTGCTGGACAACTGTAGAGAGTCAGATAGGCAGATAGGCAGCAGGCTGGGCATTTCTGGAAGTGCTGTAAAGTCAAGGATTGGCCGCCTTATGCGGAACGGTGTAATCAAGAATTTTTCGCTAAAGATAGAGCCCCCTGTTCTTGGTCACAGCGTGCTTTATGTCGTCACAACAGGCCAGGACACCAAGGAGATTTTAAGGCAGGTCGAACTTGTTGGCATGCCGTTTTTCATAGTGCCGTGCGTTGGGGGGATCACGGTAAGCGCAATTGCCGTAAAAGATGACGTACGGCAGAAAATAGAGATCGTCAAAAACCTGATGCGCGATGCGAGAATATTGAGCATCTTTGAGGCGGAAAACCCGGGCATACGATCCGATCTTACAAAAACAGACCTTGAGATAATCAGCCGCCTAATGGAGGAGCCAAGGCTCAAAATCGAGGAGCTTGCCAAGACCACGGGCCTTTCAACTAAGACCGTTGGAAGATCGCTAAAAAAACTGCAGGACGACGAGGCGATTCAGTTTACCTTGGTGTACGATCCCACAAAATTTGGCCAATACATCCCGTTTGCGGTACTGGTCTGGGTGGAGGGGGACCTTGCCGACGTCCTAAACCGGCTTAAAAAAGCCTTTTCCGGCGTGTTCTTGCAAAAGCCGTTTGTCGCAAAGAACCAGATCGTGCTTTTCTTTTACAGCAACAACATATTCGAGTTGGACAACATTACGCAGAAAGTAAGGGGCGTAGTGGGGGCCAAGTCGGCAGACTTGTTCATCCCAAGGCAGGTGGTCCTGCCGCAAAAATGGGCAATGGATGCCATAAAGGTTTCAATGTCCTCAGAGAGGCTGCACCTGACGTACCAGAGGCACTAAGGCCACGTGCCGCTAAATTACCGTTTTTGGCAAGAGTCGTAATTTAAAATAACAAAAAAGGTCGCAGTACGAGAAGATTTTTAAAAAAAACCGAATTTTTTCAAGATTTTTGAAATCCCGGAATAGCTCCAAACTTTATACAACAAGATATGAAAAAATCGATTTAGAGTCTTAAGGTGAAAGCAAATGATGTCCCGAAGGTGAGATTTCTAGGCGCGATTCTCCTCCTGCTGGGGCTTGTGGGGATTGTAGGGATGGCAAATGGGCAGATTCTAGAAAAGCTCGTAATAGATGTAGATATGCAAAAGGGCGAGAACATTACATTATCCGGCACTGTCATGGATCAAAATTCAAATCCTATACAAGGCGCAACACTAAACATAACTGCCGGCAACGATAAGGCACAGATCGTTTCCAATGAGGACGGTACGTTTACCTACAAGCTACCGTCTGTGCCGACAAGTGAGCGGCTTGCCGTGAACGTCAAGGCGGAAAAGGATGGATACGCCACAGGATACGCAAATACGTCATTTTTCATCAGCGGCAATACGGAAAACAAACCTGCAGGACGGGAATACAAGATTACGACACCCGATAAACTAAAGGACGACCCAATCGCGCAAAAAATTCTGGAAAATATCGAGCAGAGCAAAAACGAGGAAGCCAAGAGGCAGAAGAAGCTGCAAGAAATAAAGGAGCATCAGGAGTTTATCGAAAAACAAAGAGAGATAGCAAATCAAAGGCTTTTGGACGACATAAACGGCTGGTTTGGCCAGTTTGATCCGTTCAAGCCCCGTAACGCATTCACAGTGTTTGTATCCCAGGTAGACACGACTGTGCAGAGCATTTACTGGGGACAGTTCAACTTTACGGAGACAAAAACAAGAGAGGGGATGCTTGCAATGCAGGAGATACTGAACAACAATGGCACCATGTACGAAGCAAGAAAGGCGTTTCATGAAACTGCCGCAAGCACACAGTCAGAGATAAACAACCTTAACAACGTCTTAAACTCGATGTATGGAAAAAACCATACGAACCCGGTTGACTAGACAAATTAAATAGAATCCGCAAGGCAGGACATGCAAATGAAAAAAAAGACAGTCTATGACGGAAAGATTCTCGGCCTTTCACTGTACAGCCTTACTGTAAACGGCAGGAAGATAAAACGCGAGATGATAGAGCACCGCGGCGCGGCTGCAATCTTGGCCTTTGATGAAAAGGGGAAGGTAATCCTGGTAAAGCAACACCGCTTTCCGCACGGATATGTGCTGGAGATCCCTGCCGGTACGCTTGAAAAGGGCGAAAAGCCGGAAAAATGCGCCTTCAGGGAAATTCAGGAGGAGACTGGTTATGCTGCAAAAACAATGACCCACTTTCTTACGTATTATCCCTCAGTAGGATACAACAAGGAGGCAATCCACTGCTTTATTGCAAAGGGCGTAAAGAAGATCAGCGGCCAGGCCCTTGATGAGGACGAGATAATGTCCGTAGTTAAGATGGACCTTCAGAGACTGCTGAGCATGATAAAGAGGGGCAAGATAATCGACTCAAAGACAATCTGTGCCGTGCTGACCTATCTTCTAAGGAACAACAAGATCTAGGCATACACCGGCTTTACCAAGTCCGCCACATCCGCCCAAGAACGCGAGACGCGCTCGAACATGTAGACCAAGTCCAAAAAGTCGATTTGCAGCTGATTTTTTTGCTCGATTGATGATCTTATATCAGATATCTTCTTCTGGAACTTGCGATGACCGGCTATTGCCTCTATTGCAAGGCGTCTGTCGCGTGCAATAAATGCGTCAGTTGATTTTTGGTGTATCAGCTCTATGTCCTTTGTGACATCGTAGATTTTCTTCAGGTCAGCCTTTGAGAGAGTGGTATTTGATATGGCGTTGGCAATCTCCACCACCGTATCGCTTGCTATTTCCAGAATGTTTGCCGCAATCCTGTAGTCCAGTACGTCGATGTTTTCCAGCCTGAAGGATGACGAAAGCCTTGGGTCAATCATTGTGCTACGGATCAGCCGCACAAGCAGAAAGTACTGCCTGTCGACCTCGTCGTCCCGGTTTGCAAGAGTCTCAAGGTTTGATCTGTCGTCTGATATCAATGAGAGCGATACTTCTTTAAACATCCCAAGGGCGATCGTGCTTATTCTTTTTAGTATCTTTTCTGGGTTGAGGGTGGTGGCGTCCAAAAGGAACTGCACGTTGATGGTCGACGCGTCTTCTTCGACAATCTCCATGCCGACCAGTCTCCTCATCGAGTTTCGAATTTTCTCCCGGTCCTCGGCCGGAATGACGGTCTTGCCTTTGATGCGTATTATGTCATAGCCAAGAAGGTATGCCCCGGTGATATCTGCCACTATGTTTTCGTCCTGCGGCAGAGGATACGAGATGACCACCTCCTTTGAGGGCCGCTCTTTTTTGTTTGCGGTAATTGAGAGTGTGTTCTCGCTTGTCTCAATCTCCACCTCGACGCTCTTGTCAAGCTTATTTGCCTCTATCCACTCCTTTGGGAGTGAGACGAGGATGCTGCTCCCTATTTTCTGCAGGCGCCGGACGAATTTAGCCAATTTAAATCAGTATAATTAGTTTAATCCATATTCTTATATTTTTAGTAAAATTTAAACTCAGATCATGAGGGGTGTTGCATTCTCTCCAGCACACATAACTGGATTTTTCAAGGCGGAGATAAACACCGAACTGAAATCCGAGTTCCAAGGCTCAATCGGGGCGGGTTTTTCGATACAGGCCGGGGTCACCACAACGGTGAGGGTGGAGGACTCGGAGTTTTCTGATTTTACGATAACGGTTTCCGGATACAAGCCGGACAACACGCAGGTCTCAGAGTTTGTCGTTCGGGAGTTTCTAAAGCACGTGAACGGGAATTATTTTGTTTTTGTAAACCACGACATCAGGGTGCCGGTCGGCTACGGGCTTGGCTGCTCTGCTGCGGTGGCCTTGTCCCTGTCGTACGCGCTAAACCAGGCATTCAGTACCGGGTTCTCAAGGGAGCAGCTTGGGCAGATAGCGCACAAGGCCGAGGTGAGCTGCCAGACCGGGCTTGGGGACGTCCTTGCGTCATACCACGGAGGGTTTGAGATCAGGACGCGGGAGGGCGCACCCGGTGTGGGGATCCTCAAAAAGATCCCAATAGGCGAGCGTTCTGCCATCATGATCTGTTTTTCATCGATTTCAACAAAACAATTCCTAAAGGAAAGGCTTGCGTCAATAAACGGTCTTGGGGGAAAGATGGTCAGCCAGCTCGAGCAGACAAACAACATAGACCAGTTCCACGATCACTCAATAGAGTTTGCAAAGTACGTGAACATCATAACCCCGAAAATGCAGGCCGTAATCGACGACCTGAGGGCTAACGGGATCAGATGCGGCGTAGCACTGTTCGGCGAGACTATCTTCACTCTGGTTCCCCCCCAAAAGGAGGACGAGGTAATGAAAATACTGGAAAAATATTCCGATGGGATAATAATCAAATCAGGCATTGATGACTGCGGGGCAAGACTGCTAGCTAAATGAAAGCTCTGATTCCCAGGTCCCATCCGAGAGCCCAGTCCCTGTACATCAGGGAGAGACTGGTAAAGGCCTTTGAGAGCGGCCTTGTTGCAAGAGAGGGCCTCATGGCTCACGGCAGGGGGGAGGCCTTTGACTATCTCATAGGGGAAAAAACCACAAGGAGTGCGGAAAGAGCCATCAGGGCCGCGGCGTTTATGCTGACTCACGCGCAGAATCCGGTCATCTCCGTCAACGGCAACATTGCAGGACTGTGCCCAAAGGAGGTTGTAGAGCTTGCAGGCGTCACGGATGCAAAGATAGAGGTAAACCTGTTTTATTCCAGCGAGAAAAGAAAGATGGATATTTTTAGAACCCTGAGGAAAAATGGCGCAGCCGAAGTCCTAGGGTTGAAAAAGAAAGACTCGGCAAGGATTTCCGGCCTTGAGAGTGCGAGAAGGACAGTAGACAAGAACGGGATCTACGCAGCAGACGTGGTGGTGGTGCCACTGGAGGACGGAGACAGGACCATCGCGCTCAAAAAGGCCGGCAAGAAGGTGATTACGTTCGATCTAAACCCGCTCTCAAGGACTGCCCGGACTGCGGACATCACGATAGTTGACAACGTGGTCCGAGGTATGCAGAAACTTGTTTTGGAATGCAAAAAGAATCCAAAGGCAAACAGATTCGACAACCGAAAAAACCTTTCAGAGGCGGTCATGGAGATAAAGAACAACTTGGAAAGGAGGGCCAAAAATGCATAAGTCAGTCATGGACATAGTTGAGAAAAAAAAGACGGGGCAGAAGATCTCCGTAATTACTGCGTATGATTACACCATTGCGTCATTATGCGACAAGGCAGGAATCGACGTCCTGTTGGTGGGGGACAGCGCAGGAATGGTAATGCTCGGATACGACAACACCATACCCGTAACAATGGAACATATGATCATGTTTACCGAGGCTGTGTCACGCGCGCGACAAAACGCACTTCTTGTCGCCGACATGCCGTTCATGTCGTACCAGGTAAGCACCTCTGAGGCAATCGCGAATGCAGGGAGGCTGATAAAGGCGGGAGCTGATGCGGTAAAGCTGGAGGGCGGCAGGGCGATTGCGCAGACAGTATCTGCAATAGTTGAAACCGGCATACCAGTCATGGGCCATATCGGATTTCAGCCGCAGACGACCACCCTTGCTCAAGGCTACAGGGTCCAAGGAAAGACGGCTGCCGCTGCGGGGAGTCTGATGGATGATGCCAAGGCCTTGGAGGATGCAGGAGTCTTTGCGCTCGTATTAGAGATGGTCACATCCGAAGCATCAAAGGCGATCTCAAGGGCGGTCTTGATTCCCACAATAGGCATTGGCTCCGGCAGGTTTTGTGATGGCCAGGTGCTTGTGGCGCACGATATGCTTGGCATGTACGATAAGATAAAACCAAAATTTGCCAAAAGATACCTTGCCCTGTCGGACCAGATAACAAAGGCGGTGTCAAAATACAGATCCGACGTTGAGCTTGGAAGGTTTCCTGCAAAGAAGAACTGGTTCACCATGGACAGATCCGAGCTTGACAAGCTGAGGAAAATTGACGGCTAAGTCAGAGCATCCGTCACTGGACATCGTGGAATCGCACGGTACTGAGCTCTCAGGCAAGAAGATCGTGCTGTGCGTTGCAGGAAGCGTAGCTGCATACAAGTCCATCGAGCTTGCCAGGCTCCTGATGAGGCACGGGGCGGATGTAACTTGCGTTGCAAGCGAGGCAGTGACAAAACTGGTCCAGCCAGAGTACTTTAGGTGGGCGACAGGAAACAACGTAATCACCAAGCTGACCGGCAAACTTGAGCACATCAAGCTTGCAGACTACAACAGGTCAGATATGATAATTGTCTACCCTGCAACGGCAAACACACTTGGCAAGCTGGCAAACGGAATTGACGATACGCCGGTATCGACCGTGCTGACTGTCGGTTTAGGCGCAAAAATTCCGATAATTATGGCTCTTGCGATGCACGCTGCGATGTATGAAAATGCGGCCGTGCTGCGCAACATGGAGTTTCTCAAAGGCAAGATGGAGTTTGTAAGACCGAACATCATCGAGGGAAAAGCCAAGGCTGCAGAGCCAGAGGACGTCCTAGAACATGTGCTGCGAAGATTCGGTTTCTCATCAAAGCTCGCCGGAAAGCGAATCCTGATGACCGCAGGCCCCACCTTAGAGCGCATTGATCCCGTGCGGGTCATAACCAACCAGAGCACCGGCCGGACGGGTATTTTGCTTGCAAGGGAACTGATTTCAGCAGGGGCCAAAGTCACCATTGTCTACGGCCCAGGCAAGGAGGATCCTCCAAGGGGGGCCAAGATAATACGAGTAGAAACTGCAGCTCAGATGCTTGCGGCGGTGAAAAAAGAGATGATGAGAAGATTTGATGTGGCTATTTTGGCTGCTGCGGCGGCAGACTATACCACAACCCCGAGCAGAACAAAGATCAAGAGCTCAAAAAAAACCCTGACCGTAACTCTGCACAGAGCGCCGAAGATAATAGATCAAATTAAGAAAATTCAAAGCGATGTGTTTCTGGTAGGATTCAAAGCGGAGGCAGACATCTCCAAGAGGGCCCTGATTGCGTCGGCAAAAAGAAAAATGGCACAGTCCAATTCCGACATGATAATTGCCAACGACATAGGCTCCAGGTACCAGAAGAATCCTATGCTAAACGAGGTGTTTGTAGTCGACAGATCCGGAAAGGTCGAAGGCTCCTCCCGTAGGGGAAAAGCCGAGGTTGCAAAATTCATACGAAAGCGCATAGAGAAAGCCCTTGGATCATAAAGCGGGCCCGGGGGTGTCAGCGGATGCAACATTTTGGAAAACCCAAACTAGAAATGATAGGAAGTGAATGGGGACGCTTACAATATTTTTACAATATTTTTTGTATTCAAGGTCTTAGAGCCTATTATCTCTCCCATAGAGATTTTTATGATCGTCAAGATCAACTAGCCACACGATATTCCGTGTATAATCAACATAATAGATCAATGTATGTGATTTTGTTATGTGGTGACCAATACAATTCTTGTAGGTTCCGTGTTTGGATTCTCCTAATCGAGCTGGGTCATCAACAGTTTTGAGATCCTCTATGAAATTTGTAAAATTCCTAATTAGTGGTTTATTTGATTTGAATTTCTTTAGTTTCCTGTCTACTGTGTCATCAAACGGTCGAATTAGCCACAAAGACTATTCATCTAAAACTTCGTTAACATGTTTTAGATATTCATCTGGCGTGTAAGTTTTACCTTTTGCCTTACCAGATTCAATGAGTTTAATCTTTTTTTCAATCTCTGGATTTAGTTTGTCTTGTTCTTTGTGCGCTTTTTGCATATGTTAGATTTCGTTGATTTTCTATATAAACACAAGTATGAAATGAGCAGAGAATACATGGATCAAAATTTTATGGGCTCAAAAGGGTCCACTAATAATTTCTACGTGCGTCTTTAATATGAAAAGATCTTGGCATGTGTTGTGGACTGGAGCATTCCCCGCCGGAGCTCCAACGACCACACGTTCTATCCACAACGACCGGATTGACGCCGCAGTTCAACGCGGAAAGATCTAGTACACAGCAAGACCTGCTTTTCATATGATGATCGCATGAATCTGTCTAGGTGTCGATTAGGCCGCGGTGCTGGCCTGCATGCACACTATTGTTCGTTGCAGATAGTCTGGGTCTGCTCCCGCAGAAACTGGGTCAGGTAGTACGCCCCGCCGGCACCCTTTCCTGAGATTCCGGAGCTTTTCCACCCCACAAACGGCTGCGCCTGAACTATCGCGCCAGTCGTTGCGCTTTGCGCCCTGTTGGCGTATATCACGCCTGCCTCGATTTTTGAGAAAAACTCGTCTATCTGTTTTTTGTCCTGGGAAAAGATGCCCGCGGTAAGGCCGTACTCCGAATCGTTTGCCTGCCTTATCGCATCATCAAAGCTGTCAAACTCCTGCACGCATAGAAATGGCAGGAACAGCTCTTCCTTTACAAGGCGGTGATCTTTTGGCAGGCCTGCGACAATTGTGGGCTGGACATAGTAGCCCCTCCCATACGCGCCGTCCCTTAGCACAGAGCCACCAAAGACGATCTTGCCGTCTTTTTTTGCGGACTCTACTGCCTTTTCATATTTTTCCTTTGCAGTCTCGTTGATGACAGGCCCAAGGTATGTGTCTCGCTCCCACGGCAGTCCAATCTTTAACTTCTGTGTCTTTGATACCAACTTTTCCACGAACTGGTTTGCAACGCTTTTGTGCACATACACCCTTGAGCACGCGCTGCATTTTTGCCCCCCGTAACCAAACGCTGCGCGCATTATCCCGTCGGTGGCCTTTTCTAGGTCGGCAGAGTCCGTCACAACTACCGGGTTCTTCCCCCCCATCTCGGAGATGAAAGGTTTTGGTGAGCTGCGCGTAAACGTCCTGAATCCGGCCAGTCCCACCTCCTTTGATCCTGTAAAGGCAATGCCGGATACCTGCGGGTTTTCGATTATGGCCTGCCCGACGACACTTCCCCTCCCCGTTACAAAGTTGATTGCGCCTGCTGGAACCTTGCGGTATATCGCGTCCACAAACTGGAATGCCGAGAGCGGAGTATCGCTTGCGGGCTTGAGGACAACGGTATTTGCAGTTATGAGCGCGCCGCTGCTCATCCCGATTGCGATTGCGGACGGAAAGTTAAACGGCGGGATTATTCCCCACACTCCGTACGGTTTTAGAACAGATCGGCTTTTTTCATTTGGGCTTGCTGGCTTTGTTGGCTTGACAAAGCCCTCATTTGTCTCAAGCTGGTCCGCGTAGAACCTAAGAAAGTCGATTGTCTCATCCACTTCGCCCATCGCCTCAAGCCTGTTCTTCCCGTTTTCCATCGACACGATTGCAGCGAGGCGGAATTTTTGCTCCGAAAAATTCTTCGCCACATCCAAGAAAAGCCTAACGCGCTCTTGGTATGGCGTCTGGCTCCACGACGAGAAAGCCTCCCTTGCGGCAGAAACTGCCTCGTCTGCCAGCTCCTTTGTTGCCAGAGGAAATTTTGCCAGAAGAATACTTGTGTCAGATGGCGAACGCACCTCGAAATTCTGCTCCGATTCCACTTCTTTTCCATTTATGATAAGCGGGTATGTCCTTCCCAGGTCCCTCCTTGCGGCATCGAGGCCCTCATCAAACCTTTTGTGAAATTCGTCCGTTGCGTTATTTCTTACTGCCTTTACCCACGTGTTCTCGTTGTCAATCAAATTGCCTTGTATAGGAATCATTCAAATAAAACGATTGGTATCAAAATGAAAAAATTCGTCTAGAGGAGTTCCTCTTCCGGCGCGCAGTGCTTGTGAACCCACTTGCCCTGCTCGTTTTTCGATATCTCTTTGCCAGGTGAGATCTTATCGCCGCACGCTATGCAGGAAGTTGCAAATTTTGCTTTCATGACTGTGAGGTGGAAGTTAGCGCTTATCAACGGTTTCATTGAAAATCTGTTGAGTTTTAGCTCACATTCGCACCAATCTACAATTATAAGGACAGCGTTTTTGCCAGACATCATTGCAGTTTGATTCTGCTGGAAACAGGGTACGCGCAGGCCCAAAACCGCAAGGCGTGAGAAGGGCAGGCGAGCCGCTATCGCTTTCCGAGGCACTGGAGCTTGTAGGCAGCTTTGTAGGAAAGGAACCCACTCAGAAACAGCGGGACATTGTAAAGAAGATTCAGCATGCAATGGGGCTTGGATACAAAAAGATACTCCTCTCTGCCCCGACGGGAACCGGCAAGTCGTGGATTGCAATAGCGCTTGCACTTTACCTCAAGTCGGCAACGATTCTAACTTCAACCGTACTGCTGCAGGACCAGTACAAGAACGAGTTTGGCTTTACAAATACGGTGAGGGGAAAGAAGAGGTTTTTGTGCGAGCAGTCCAATTTGGTGTTTGACTGCACACAGGGATACTGCAACGACTGCCAGCACAAGCCCGAGCCTGACTCTTACACGGTGGCAAAGCGTGGAACCATATCTGAGGCCGTGCTTGGTCCCGACATGGCAAGAAAGTGCCAGTATTATGATCAGATAGAGATCGGCAAAAAGTCCAGCTTTGCGGTATACTCGTACGCATCATACCTGTCGCACCTGCTGTCAGATGAGGAGATGCCAAAAAGAAAGCTCCTTGTGTGCGACGAGGCCCACGAGCTTGACGAGGAGCTATCGAGCCAGCTTGCAATCAGCCTATCGGGTTTTTACGGCGCGATTTTGGGAGTCGAGATGCCAAGATTCTCCACAGATTCCAAGATAGAGTCCATAAAGGACTATGTCGATGCCATCTCCGAGGGCTACAGGACGCGCGAGTCCACCATCAAAAGGTGCGCAGAGCACACCTTGGAGCTGCAGTCAGAGTCCCACATCATGAAGCACGCAAAATGCATCAGGCACGGACTGAAGATGAAATCAGATTGCACAAGCTGTGCGACGGTGCGCAACTATCTTAAAAGCAAGGAGTTCCTAAAATGTAAGGACCACGTCGACTGCAAAAACGACCACAAGTTCGTAAACCACTTTGTCCTAAACGATCTGAAAAACTATTCCACAAAGATAAAGACGCTACAGAAGGGGCTTCACTCCTCGGATCAGAACTATATCATTACTGACCTGCAGTCAAAGACAGCTCACGATAAGGGCCATAATTTTGACGAGGTGACGATAAAGCCGTGGAAGATAGACTGGTTTATCGAGGATCTTGCATCAAGCTTTGATATTACTTTGTTCATGTCGGCCACCATCAATCTGGAGCTTTTTTGCAGGGAGACGGGATTTAAGGAGGACGAGATTTATTTTATAGATGAGGATTCCAACATTCCGCTCAAGAATCGCAAGATTATCTTTTTGAAGACGGACTATATCGAGGCTTCCGACGGGCTGCCAAAGAGTATCGTAACGCAGATTGAGGCTATTTTGAAGATACGCCCCGAGCAGAGAGGCGTGATTTTGCTTACAAGCTACTCCCAGATGGAGCACATACTGGAAAACATATCAGATGAGCACAGAAAAAGGCTGCTTCCGATTTTCAGGGGGCAGGACAAATACGAGATACTGGATGCGCACAAAAAGGCCAAGAACTCTGTTCTGATTTCACCCGGATTGGAATCCGGGGTGAACCTGCCTGATGAGGAGAGCAGGTTCCAGATAATCGTCAAGGCGCCTTACTATCCCACGGTGGACGACATGAGGATGAGGAAGGTCTACGACTCTGATCCCGATCACCGCCGCTATTTCCTAAAGTCAGCCTACAGGCTGCTCCAGATGGCGGGCAGGAGCGTAAGGCACATGCAGGATTACGCCACGACATACGTGCTTGACTCCAAGGCAGAGAGGATGGTCTACTACCAGAGGCGGGATCTGCCAAGATGGTTCATTGATGCCTGTGAGGGGATACAGAAATCATAAGTCCTTTCGCATAAGACAGAACAGCATTCTTTTGTCTACTTGCCCACACAGATCCACATCCTCCCGCGCCAGTATCTGAATCCGCTTTGACTTTAGCCGGTGTCCCCTGTTCTGGACGAACTTGATTATTTCACCGATTCCCTTTCCGCCTCCGCCCAGATATCCAATCTGTAGCATATTTTTGTCTATTTTGGATTTGTTCCATATGCCAAGTGCGTTTCCGTGTTTGAGTATCCGTTTTTTCCTAACAAGGGACTCTATGGTTCTTTTGTCTAGGGGATGCCACTTCCACGACTCTGTGAACAGCTCCGCATCAAGGATCTGGGCTTGTTTTTGATTTGCGGCTGGTTTTGCCTTGGAGGTCTGACTTTTTGGCTCTGCATAGTAAAGCCACCACCTTCCCTCGATATAGTATCCAAGCGATTTTGCCAGCTTGAGGGACTGCGTGTTTTCATGTGCGATGAGCATTCTTGCCGTATTGCTGCCGCGCGTCTTTCCTGTTGTTTCCGCATGCAGAATCAGCTTGCTTGCAAATCCTCGGCGCCTAAATCTCGGATTAATCCTGAGTCCTTCTATCCATGTTTGTTTTTCGGAATAATACGCGTGGCAGATGCCGACTGGTCGCTTTCTGTATTCGAGGACGAGGAACTCACCCTCTGCCACCCACAGATTCCAGACGTTTGCAATATAGTCCCCCCACGAAAATGTGTTTTTGCAGAAATCAAGTACGCTGTCCTTGTCGCGGTTTTCAGCTTGACGGATAGCCAACAAACGTTATCACCAGAGTAGTCACTAATAGAATTACTTGTCGCAGTTTTTTGTTTGCCTTTAGCAGTTCAGTGCAGTAACCGATAATATCCTGTTCCGGTCAATATCTTCTGGGTTTTCTTGCATAAAAAAACCAAGTAGAAATCATACGAGTCCGTTAAATACGAAATACCATGCAGCGGATCTGAATTGGGCCTCAGAAGAGGGCAGCTACTACCTTCAATTCCAGTATTATTGGTAATACTGTTTGGCACAGGTCAAGTATTTGCCGAAGATCACATAAGCATAGAGACCGACGCTGGCAGCTACTTTACAGATGATGTCATGATCGTTTCCGGGGTGGTTCCAAACTGGAAGATGCCAGTCATTGCCATGAGCATATTCGATCCGGACGGCGAGATCCTGTCCGCAAATAACGTGGAAATTGATGCGGACGGCACGTTTACAAAAATAGTCTTTCTAGACTCCCCGTTCTATGACAAGCCGGGCACGTACCTTATCATAGTTGAATACGGCAAAAACAGTGCGCTTACCACCTTTGAGGTAATCTCAGACAATCTCCCAGAAGAGCAACCCGTCCAGACTCCAATAGTCACGCCGAAGGTGGCAGTGCTTGAGACTAGCAAAAAGGCCTACAGCGACGGCGAGTTCATTGCAATAAACGGGGCAGTTTCCACCGCGTTTGAACCGACGGTGCTGATAGGGATTCACAATCCGGACGGAACTCCCGCGGGATTTTACATTGCAAATGTCGGAGCAGACCTAAAATTCTCCACGTCGTTTTTGGCAAAAGGGGGTGTTAACTTCAAGATACCGGGGACCTACTCGGTCAAAGCCCACTATGCAAACACCAACATGGCAACCACGTTTGATTTCGTAGAGAGCCCCCCACCGCAGGGATCCTCCACGGGAAGCAAGACAGAACCTAAACCAAAATCCAGTCCAGAGCCAGCGCCGAAAAACAGCGGCAGTGCTGCACCAAAAAATCCTCAAACCGGCTCCAGCTCTCCAAAAGTCGAGCCAAAAAATGCGGCAGTTCCAGAGTCCCAAACTAAGCCGGTTGCTGTAGAAACAAAGCCAAATGACACCGTACCGAATATCGATTCTGTACCTGCCGGCAATCTCTCCGTTGAAGATGAAGAGCTTGGCATAATGTTAAATGAAATAATGCTGAGTTGCGACACAAGCGAGTTCCGTGATTCCATAATATACTATGACGGCATGGGTCCAGCACTAATGCGCCTTTGCAAGTACGAACAGGCAATCTCTTCCTTTGATGACGCTCTGATAAAAAAGCCAGACAGTGTAGAGATATACTCTAACAAGGGCACGGCGTTGGCAAAGATGGGCCAGTACAGCATGGCAATCGCACACTACGACGAGGCACTTAAGATCAATCCGAATTTTGTTCCCGCGTTGAACAACAAAGCAAACGTGCTCATGTACCTTGGGGAGTATGATGAGGCAATCTACGCGTACAATACTGCATTGAGAATTGATCCTGCGTACGCCATATCTCAGGAAAACTTGGAAAAGGCCAGAATCAAATACGTTGAGATGCACAGGCTGCAGGACCTGCCTGCTTTGCCGCAAAGCGACATAGTCTTAGTCGAGCAACAGACGCAGGTGGAAGTCCTGCCGTCGCCGGTCCCGCTGCAGGAACCGAAGGTAGAAAGGAACATTTTTGAGCGCATCGGAACCATGTTTTCCTCGATAGGGAGCATTTTTGGGGTTTTTAGCTGAGCACAGACGGGTGTTAAGAGGTTGTGTGTTCAGTTTAGAATCATAATCAGTTATAGATTTTCAAATCTAGGCAACATAATGGAAAGCACATGCAAGTCTTGTGGGCGTTCGCTGGCAAACATGCCTCCCGATACAAAATACTGCTCGATTGAGTGTACGTACGGTTTACCAAGTTTCCAAGATGACGCCATAGCATATCCCTGACAGTCCTACACTAGAATTTTGTTTGGATTAAGCGTGTTTGTGGGATCAAGTTCGGATTTTAGTTTGGAGAATAACTTGTACGTGTTTTTGCCGTATTGCCGCCTTACGAACTTGGAGCGCGCAAGGCCATCGCCGTGCTCCCCTGTGATCGTCCCGTTTACGGCAATGACCTGAGAGAAAAAGTCGGACGCTATGCGATCAGATAGAGTTTTGCTTTTGTTTTTTGACGCCATGCGGATGTGCATGTTTCCATTGCCGGCGTGGCCATACATAACCAGCTTTACTGCGAACTTTTTCCGTATCCCCTCCGCAAATTCCATAAGCTTATCAAGCTTGTCAAGAGGCACTGCCGCATCCTCAATTATGTGCGGAAGCGCCCTGCTGGAAAGAACGTTTTTCAAGCTAAAATACAATGCGGAATTTCTAAAAGCCCACCACTTTGCAATGGATTTGCGGTCACTAAGCTTGTGAAGAATTTTACCGGAGGACATCCTGCCCAGCAGCAGGATCTTTTCTGTCACATCGGAGTCAAACTCCACATAAAGGAGGCACCTTATGTTTTGCGGAAACTTTGCCGCAATATTCCTCATCGTGCTGCGATCCACAAATTCCAAGGCCGACGGCTCAAGCCGCACTATTTTTTGACAGTCGGTTGCCGCCTTTACGGGTGAACCGTACCCCAGTATGACCAGCGTTCTTTTTTTCGGGATGTCATATATGCGGAGTTTTGCTGAGACGACTATTCCAAGTGTGCCCTCCGACGCAGCTATTACTTTATGGGTATCCGACATAGTACGAACTGCATCAAGCCTGTATCCACACGAGTTTTTTGATGTCCTTGGATAGGCGGATTTGTCGACAAGGCAAGCTATACGGTGTATGGATCGTGCCAGTTTTGTGTTGGATGGAAGATCAATTACGCGTCCGCCCGATGTGATCATCGTCACTGCTAGAAGGTTCTCGATGGTGCTCCCATACTTTAGCGATCTGCTGCCGCTTGCATTGGTACCTATCATACCGCCTATTGTGCAGTATGGCCCCACAGAGGGATTTGGTCCAAGAAACTTGTTGTGTTTTCCCAGAATTTCGTCCAGCATCCCCTTGTGAACGCCGGCTCCGACCACTACGTGGTTTTGATAAACTTTGATTTTGTTAAAATTCTGCAGATCCAAAATTATGCCGTTGTTTAATGCGCTTCCTACAAGGCCTGTCCCGCCCCCACGTGCGGTCACAGAGATCCCGTTGTTGCGCGCAAATCGTATCGTGTTTACTATGTCCCGTATGGTTCTTGGGACGACCACCGCCTTTGGCCTTATTTGGAAAAAGCTAGAATCGACGGAATAATAGTCAAGTGCGGGATCATCTGAGAGTACCTCGCAGCCGACGGATTTTCGTAGCCTTTGGATTTCCATACTGACGGGTTTGCAAGTGCCCAGTATTCAAATTTGTTTTTCAGTGAGATTTTGTTCAGTCAAACTCTTGGAAAAAGGCATGCCGCAAAGCGGTATACATTATGATATAATTCTTAGCGCAATACAATGCATGACAACAATACAAGTTCAAGACTGGCAACCCATGCCAACAAAAAATCTGGTAGAAGGAAAGCCAGTAGAAAAGGGCACAAGTCCTTCAAGAGTAAGGCTGGATCTTCCAACCACCGTAGGAATAACGGGGGAGGACCTGATAGGCCTGACATGGATGCTCCTTGAGGATGACTATACTTGATGCGCGGCATGCACACTCTGGTCAGATCCCTGAAAAAGGACGGTCACCTGGAGTTTGACCCGGAAGTGTTGGAGTCAATGAGATGACAGGTGCCGGAATGCCTGCAAGGTAATCTTTTTATCAAAATTTCACGTTATTATTCTACCAAATGGATTTTGAACATCTTTTGGACAGGGTCATGGAGCTTGATGCAAACATAAGACATGCAAGGATATGCGACATGAGTTCGAACGTGGTTTGCTCAAGGAAGCGCCCCGGGGTAACAAACTTTCTGACGGAGGAAGAGACAAACGAGTCCTTAAGGTACTCGGTGAACTCTTGGAATGTCAGAAGCAGGCTTGCGGACAAGATAGGAAAGGGGAGGTACGTGCTTGCAGTGTACGAGAAGCTAAGGAGGGTGACAATGCCGTTGGGCAATAGTCACCTTCTATTGGTAAGCATTGACAACAAGGGCGGCATCATGGACGTTATAGAGAAGCTCGAAAACGAGCTTCATGGCGACTACACCCATTACTGACCAAGCTGCATTGTAATTGGGATGCATAGTTATCTGAGGATCTGCAAGAGGGCTTGATTTTTCCTCAAGTTGTATTCTGCGGTGGTATTCAGAAGTTTGTTTAAATAGAATTTTGACGTATATAGTATGGCGAAACGAGGATACTCAGGACAGCGCAGCCGTTCACGAACGGATCGGATCCAAAAACGTTCTGAGGAATGCTCTGGACTACCATGCCATTGCGTTCTACGCCCAAACAGCCCCCCAGCGTTGGGTTGTACCATTTCCTCGTCGTCGCACTCTAAATGGTTTTTTGTGCAAAAGTGTTGACTAGTGTTTTTCTGGAGAGTAGCGATTCGCGGTTAGTTTTGTATTATTTATAAAATATCCCCATGTAATGTCCTGTATGGGATTATTCAAGAAAAAGAATGACGAAAACGAGACAAAGTGCAAAACCTGCGGTTTAGAGTTACACTATCCTGAACGTCTGGAAAAACACATCAAAAAGGCGCACGGGCACCTGCCTGCCAAAAAGATGGATCCTAACGGCGGCGAAGGCGGCGGCCTCTGGTAGATTTGCCCGTGTTTTAAGCACAGTTTTGCCCAAACACGGCCAAAAGACGCCTAGCTATCTTTGAGGGCGGCAGGACGCAGTCTCGGCATCGGGTACGTTTTTGACGCAATGGGATTTGCCTTTTTACCAAACGTCATCCACCTCGTCCAGCTCCTTGTAATCAAGCGGCTGCTCCTTTCTGATTATCTTCAGCCTTGAGATATCTCGATCAAAGAACAGCTCGGCGGTCCAGTCGAGCAACACTCTAAGTCTTTTGTTGAATTTTGGAATTTTTCGAAGGTACACTGTCCTCCAGATCCACCAGGCAACAAGCCCGTATATGTTCAGGCCCACTATCTGGGCAATCCCGGTTCTTTTCCCGATGATTGCCATCTGTCCCTTCGATGAGTAGTCGATTTTTTTCTTTTCCCGTCCGGTTATGTGCGCGTAAAGGCTGTAAGCTGCAATTCGCGCCTCTGCCTCCGCATTCTGTGCCGTGGGCGGATACGGCTTTCCCGTGTTTGGATCAATTGTGAGTGAGCAGTCCCCTATCACGTATACCCCTGCAAAGTCGGGTACCTCTAGGTACTCATTTACAAGCACCCTTCCCCTGTCGGTCTTGAACTGTGAGTTTTTTATGGTGTCTACAGGAGTTATTCCCGCAGTCCATATCATGGTCTTTGTCTGAATCGAGTCAAGTTTTGGGTTTTTTACCGCAAGCTTGGAAGGATCTGCAGCCGGCATCGTCACTACCTCGGAACCGTCAAAATTCACAACAAGGGTGTTCAGCTTTATGTCAATTCCCCTCTGGATCAACTTGGCACGGGCGAACTTGGCAAGCTTTTCCGAAAACCCGGGAAGGACCACCGAGAGTGCCTCCAGTATTATCACCTTGATGTCCTTTTCGGAGATGTGAGGATAGTGCTTTTTTGCATCGTGCAAAAAGTCCAGAATCTCTCCTGCCGTCTCTATTCCCGCAAAGCCGGCACCGACCACCACGAAGGTAAGCAGCGATTGTTTTAGAATGGGATCGGTCTCATTTTCTGCCTGCTCTAGCATGTCTATTATCCTGTTTCTGAGCACGACCGCATCGTTGAGGGTCTTCATCGTGTAGGCGTGGTTTTCAACCGACTGGTTTCCAAAGAAGTTCGTCTGGCTACCAAGGGCTACCACCAGATAGTCATAACTGAGCGAGGTTCCGCGCTTTTCATTTGTCCCATAAAGCGTCACCTGCCTCCCATACGGGTCTATGTTTTTGACCCTACCCTCATAGAAGGCAGTCCTCTTCAGTATGGTCCTAATTGGTATTATGATATGACGGGTCTCAATTGTCCCGGATGCCACCTGTGGAAGCATGGGTGTAAAAAGCAGAAAGTTGTCCTCCGATACAAGAACGAGCTCTATTTCGTGGTTGCGGCCAAAATACGACTCTAGTTTGCGCGTGCACTCTATTCCGGCAAAACCCCCTCCCAAAACCAGAATTCTCTTCTTGGTCACCGATTTACTCCAAATTCTTTTGATATAATGTTTGACTCAGAGTTCACATGTGGGGATTTGGGTTTGCCGGATACACAGCTATAATTAAAATATCGTGGCAAAGACGTCATATTCATGAAGAAGGAATACGTCATAGTCAGAATTGATGCCGCTCCAGACGGGGCGCCGTACGTAATTTTATCTCTTTCCCCTACCAAGGACTTTAAGGAAACTCAGTCGTTTCCGCAATCGCCGTTCGGTTCCGGAGTAATGGGATTTTCCAACATGGACGAGATGATGAAGGGTCTCAACAAGATGCTCTCAGGAGGAGCCCTTGGAATGCCGGGAAACCTCACCAGCATGAAGCTTGACATGAGAGAATACAAGGAGCTTGGCGTCTCCGTAGGCGATAAGGTCTTTTTGGAGATATCAAAGGCCGAGACTCTGGGAATATAGCTATCTGCTGATATCCATTCTAAGAATTTCGTATGCTTTTGACGCGTCGACCTCTTTTAGGATCAAAATGATGTCGTCCTGAGAGAAAAACGCGTTCTGAAGCTCGATTCCGTTGTCGTGTAGAAGCTCCGCAACGTACGAGACCACGTCGGAGCGGTTCTGCTCTTGCGGTATCCGGATCTTTATCTTGGCAAGTCCGGTGTTGAATACGTTGCCCACTGACGGGAACGACTCAAAGATGCTTCTTATGTGATCAAGATCCTCCGTCAGCACCCTGAAGGAAGAGTCAGCCATTCTGAAAAACTCGTAATCCGGATCGTATTGCTCAAACTTGCTAAGAATGGAAGCCGTGTTTTCTGCTACATCCGAAGAGGAGAATTTGACGTCCAGCACGCCGTCGGTCAGGGACAGCCTGGCATTTTTGAGCACCGAGTCCTCCTTTATGGCGTCTTTTTCAACAAATGAATCCGCAAAGCGCTTTATTGCCACAACTATGGTGTTCAGGTTTGCGGGGTTGCCCAGATGCCGTTCGACCTCGGGCTGGATCTTTACCGCAAGTGCGGTATAATTGATGACATCCATCTTCATACAGTCGTATATCGAGCGGTTTCTTGTGATTATCTCGCGAACAACCTCCGGCACGGAAAAGCTGGTTCTCACGCAACTATTGCGTGTGTCATATATAATAGCCTTATGTCAGAATTTAGATATTCCTCATAAAAATTTATATAATGTAATATATATTACAGACTATAGGTGAATATGACATTGTACATAGACAAAGAATTCGACAGGCTCTTTCAAAGGATGTCAAAATACTTTATGGATTTTGACGAGGTATTTGAAGACGCCAAAGAAGCAGAAGGCACCGGATATGGCCCATATTATTACGGATACTCTGTTACCGTTGGGCCGGACGGAAAGCCGCAGGTGAAGGAATACGGAAACGTAAGGCCGGGGTTGCTTCCGACCTCAGACGTTAGAGAACCGCTGGTAGACACGCTGACAGACGACAAGGAGGGAGTCCTCAAGATAATTGCCGAGATGCCAGGTGTCGAAAAGCAGGACATCAAGGTAGAGGTTGAAGGAAACACGGTAAAAATCGATGCAGAGCACGGAGATAAGAAATACCACTCCAATGTTCCAATCAAAAACAAGGTCGACACAGACTCTGTAAAGGCATCGTATACGAACGGAATTTTGGAGGTTCAGTTCAAGCTCAAAGAAGAAAAGCCGAAGGGCAAAAGGGTGGAGGTTTCCTAAACCCCCTAATTTTTGGCGATTACATATGAGTGAAATTATACTAAAAATTGACGAGATCTCCCAAAGACACGTTGGGAAGGGAATAGCAGTAATTGATCCCAAGGTCGTCAAGGAAAACAGCTGGCAGACGGGACACATAGTTGAGCTTTTGGCAAACAAAAAGACCCACGTCAAGATATGGCCAGGTCCTGCAGACGACTATGGCTCTGGAATAATACGCATTGACGGGCTCACTAGGCACAACATCGGAGCCGGAATAGGCGAAAAGGTCGAGTTAAAGCAGGTGGAGGCAGCAGAGGCAGAGCAGGTGGTGCTCTCGCCAATCGAAAAGATATCCGTTGAGGGCCTGCAGGAATACATGTCCACGCTGTACGAGGGGCATGTCTTCACCACGGGAGACACCATAATGGTAAACACGCAGCTTGGCGGAAAGACGCAGCTGATAGTCACTTCCACAAACCCGGCAAAGCCGGTAATTGTCACCCCGTCCACAAAGTTCAAGCTTGGCTCAATGACCAAGTCCGTGGACAACACAGTTCCAAGGATCACCTACAACGATCTGGGCGGCCTTAAAAAGGAGGTTCAGAAGATTCGCGAGATGGTAGAGCTTCCCATGAGGCACCCAGAGCTTTTCGACAAGCTCGGAATAGAGGCACCCAAGGGCGTTTTGCTGTACGGCCCTCCGGGAACGGGAAAGACGCTTCTTGCAAAGGCTGTAGCTGGAGAGACAAACGCCCATTTCACGGCGCTTTCTGGCCCCGAGATAATGGGAAAGTATTACGGTGAATCGGAGGAGCGACTGCGCGAGATATTCAAGCAGGCAGAGGAGAACACGCCCAGCATAGTATTCATTGACGAGATCGACTCCATTGCACCAAAGCGTGACGAGGTCACCGGGGAGGTGGAAAAAAGGATAGTCTCACAGCTTCTCACGCTGATGGATGGAATGAAGGCAAGGGGTAAGTTGGTGGTAATTGCCGCAACAAATAGGCCCGACTCTATAGATCCGGCGCTCAGAAGACCTGGACGATTTGACAGGGAGATAGAGATAGGCATCCCAGACCAGGAAGGACGCCTTGAGATACTTGACATACACACAAGGGGAATGCCCGTTGACGAAAAGGTGGATCTACAGCAGATGGCAAAGGTAACCCACGGTTTTGTAGGAGCAGACCTAGAGTCGCTGGCAAAGGAGGCTGCAATGAGATCGCTTCGCAGGATTTTGCCCGACATAAACTTGGATCAGGAAAAGATATCGGCGGAGATTCTGCAGAAAATCAAGATCCACGATGACGACTTTAAGGAGGCGTTAAAGGAGGTAAAGCCTTCTGCGTTAAGAGAGGTCCTAGTTGAGATTCCAAATGTCACGTGGGAAGATGTTGGAGGATTGGAATCACTCAAAGAGGAGCTCAGGGAGGCAGTAGAGTGGCCTCTAAAGTACAAGGATGCCTACGAGTACGTGGACGTCTCGCCGCCGAAGGGCGTTTTGCTGTACGGCCCTCCGGGAACGGGAAAGACCCTGATTGCAAAGGCGCTGGCAAAGATGACAGAATCTAACTTTATCAGCATCAAGGGGCCTGAGCTTCTGTCAAAATGGGTAGGAGAGTCGGAGAAGGGAGTTCGCGAGATCTTTAGAAAGGCAAGACAGGCAGCACCATGCATCATATTCTTTGATGAGATAGATGCCCTCGTCCCAAGAAGGGGTGGAGGCGACTCATCTCATGTGACAGAGAGCGTGGTATCGCAGATACTAACGGAGATCGACGGCCTAGAAGAGCTTCACGGAGTTTTGATTGTGGGGGCAACAAATAGGCTGGACATGGTTGACTCGGCGCTGCTTAGACCTGGCAGGTTTGACAGGGTCATAGAGGTGCCAAAGCCCGACGCAGTTGGAAGAAAGCACATCTTTGAAATCCATACGAAGAAAAAGCCGCTTGCCTCCGACCTGAACTTGGACAAGCTGGTAGAGATAACTGACGGATACACCGGAGCTGAGATTGCTGCAGTGTGCAGCAGAGCTGCGATAAGTGCGCTAAGAAAACACATAGACGAACAGGGCAAATCCTACAAGGAAATCAGGATCACGCAGCAGGATTTGGAAGAGGCCGTAAAGAAGGTCAAGGTGCCCACCCCAATTACCTCGTTAGCCTAGCTGCTTTCTGAAGGTCAGAGCATAGTCCTCAAATCCAATTTTTTTGTAGAACCGGTGCGAGGACTTTCTTTGGTATCCCGATTCAAGCCTTACCCTAAAGCAGTTTTTCTTTTTTGCAATCTTTATGCAGTGATCCATGAGCTTCTTTCCAATACCTCTGTTTTGATATTCGGAAGACACCACAAGTTCAGGAACATACATCTCGTAAGTAGTCCGGTTCAACCTAGTCAACAAGACAGCACTGATCAGTCCGACAACTACCGAATCTGCGCAGGCAACGATCAGTAGTTTGTCTTTGTCTGACATGTAGTCATTGATCAGCTTTGTAAAACGCACCTTTTCCAAGGTATTCTTAGGTCTGGGCCGCCCAAGCTCAAAAAGGAGCTCAAGTATAGCATCCTTGTCCTTTGCTCTTGCCCTTCTTACGCTAATCATTTCTTGGCATAATTGACTAGCCGGGACAGAATAAAGTACCCTTTGGTGCCTAAATAATGAAAAAGAAATTTTTGATGACTAAACTTAGTCGATAAGTTCAGTCCAGCCCTTAACGAAGACTGAGTTCTTGTAAAGAGGAACTGGTTGACCTACTGTGAAGTCCATTGGTCTCATCCAGAAGATTGCCTTTGTTGGGCAAACGCCGATGCATGCTCCGTCGGAGATGCACCTTTCTGGGTAAAAGACAAATGCCTTACCTCTCTTCCAGCCTTCGACTGGTTTTACTCTTAGAACATCTGGGCCCAAGGTTGTGCAGATTTCAACGCATAGAGCGCATCCAATGCACATTTGTTCGCCGATGTCTGGTAAAATTGCTACTGGCATTTTTTATCAAACTAACTAGCTTTTGGATCTTAATATAATTTCCCTAAAAATCGGTGATTATAACGGCGTTAGGAAAATTTTAACGGTGTTATAAAATTCTGATCGCAGAGCTAGGATTTTGCAAATTTTCTAGATCAGGTCAAGATCAAATTGAACTGACGATTTTGTAAAGTTGTTGCGATCAACCAATGAGAGCTGAAAGTAGGAATCGCGTTTTTTCACAGAGATGATGTTCATCTTTTCGATTTCAACTACGTGTCTGCCAAGCGCCGAGAGAATCCAGCCCTGGCCCTCGCGGAATCTGGAAATGCTTCCTAACAGTACGATGGAGTTTGTGTGCTGTCCTGCACTTGCCAGCAGCACTATCATGCTGTTAATCAGTCTGCCAGAGTCCTTTTGGTCAAGCATGGTAAAGAATCCGTTGAGTGAGTCAAGGATCACCAGATGTTTTCGCATCGATATTTTTTCTAGCACGTTGACCAGCAACTCCCTGATTCGCTCTTGCGTAGGCCTTAACAGATCGGTGTTTTCATCCTGCTGAAGCATTCCAGATGCAACATAGCCGCTGTACAGCATATCAAAATCAAAGTAGATCGTAGGCATTTTCAGGATGGACGTTATTTTGTGAAAGAAATACGTCTTTGCAACAGCATCATCAAACGAGACAGAGTTCAGAGTTTGACCGGAGATTGTCTTCATTATTTCATCTATTCCGTCTACGCTCTGATTTTTATGCAACAGCTAATAACCCTCCATGAGGTATAATAATGAATTTAGACGAAGAGTTTACTTCGCAGTCGTTTATAAAATCAGACAGATCTTATCTTAACAATGCGTCATCATCGCTGATTCCCATTCAGACGTTAAAGGCGATGACCGACTTGACTTTGCAGTACAACAGCCTCGGTCCGGATTCGCTTGACTTTGCATCGTTACTAAAGGAGAAGACCATCAACCTTAGGAAGGCAATATCCAGACTGATAAGGTGCAGGGAGGAGGAAGTAGTGTTTACTCAGAGCACCACGGAGGGTATCAATCTGGTCGCATCCGGCATTTCTGTTTCCAAAGATTCCAATGTGGTGATTCGCGGAACCACGCATGAGCATCATGCAAATTATTTTCCGTGGTTGAGACTGGGAAAGAAGGCTGAGCTGAGGAGCATCAGCCACGATCAGGACGGGTTTTTTGAAATGGCTGATTTGGAGAGGCTGCTTGATAAAAACACAAAGCTTGTTGCCCTCAGCCACGGCCTGTACAACACGGGCTCACTGCTTCCAGTTGACGAGGTAGGGAAGATTTTGGAAGAGAGGGGCATTCCGTATTTCATCGACTCTGCCCAGACCGTGGGATGCGTCGGAGACTATGACTTTGAGAGGGCAAAGTACAGCTTCATGGCCTTTAACGGCTACAAGTGGCTTTGTGGGCCCATGGGAATAGGCGCGTTTGTGTGCAAAAAGGAGGCAAGTGGGATCTTGGAGCCGATGCAGATAACAGGCGAGTCTGCAATGCTGTATGACAATGACAAGCTTGCGTACAAGGACATACCAGATAGGTTTCAGGCAAGCTATAGAAATTACGCTGCCATAGTGGGGCTCGAAAGTTCCATTTCGTTTTTGCTACGCGTGGGGCTACAGAACATCAGGGACAAAATAAGCAAGATGTCGACCCAGCTGCGGGACGAGCTTTCCAAGGTTCCTGGGATTACCTTGTTCGGCCCCGACGACCCCAAAATGAGGACAAGCATAGTGTCGTTTTCGGTGGAGGGGAAAAGCCCGGACGAGATAGTAAGAAGCTTAGAAAAGCAAAAGATCGTAGTAGCCCTGCGGGAGATATCAGATCTTAAGGTGATCCGCGTTTCACCGCATCTTTTCAATACGGAAGATGAGATTCAAAGAACCGTCGATATTGTAAGGCGGCTATAGCTTTTCCTGTTCGTCAATTACCATCATGGTAAGCGTCGACTGTACCTTTTCGATCTTTCGGATTTTATTCGTGATTACGCTCCTCAGATGATCCGCATCGTCTGCCTCGATTTTGACTACAATGTCATAGATTCCGTATACACCCTGTACCTCATATGTGAGACCCTTTTCGACGTTCAAGATCTCTTTTATTTTTGAGACGATCTCTTGATCGGAACCCAAATCTGAGTTAAGGAGAATGAATGCTATAGGCAAGGTAGAGTTTATTCTGAATGAGACCTATTTAATATCTTTGATCATAAAAATACTAGTCATTATTAATTATTTTTATGAAATCGGTGGATCTCACACTTGCAATATCCCAAAAAATTCCAACATTTCCGGGTTCACCCCCGCCGCTTTTCATACCATGGAATGACCTAGGAAAGGATCAGTACAACCTCGAGATGCTTTTTTTGAGCACGCATACTGGAACTCATGTGGATGCACCGTTCCATTTTGTAAAGGATGGGAAAAAGATTCACCAGATAGATCCTGGCAGATTCATGTGTGATGCCACGCTGATAAGAGTTAACGCACGACCGGATTATGCCATTGCCAAATCGGACATTGTAGAACACGAAAGAGAGTTCGGCAGTATTGCGGTTGGGTCCACGGTAATTTTTGCAACCGGCTGGAATGATAACACGAAAAGGAAGGATTTTTTTGAGAAAAATCCGGGTCTTTCAGCCTCGGCTGCCAGATACTTGGCATCAAAGAAAGCAAACCTTGTTGGTATCGACTCACCCAGTGTTGATGTGGGATCTGATGCCAAGTTTTCGTCGCACCGCATCCTGCTCAAAAATAATGTGCTTGTTCTGGAAAACCTATGCAACCTAGCGAAGGTGAAAAACCGACATTTCAGGCTTGCCGCCATTCCCCTAAAGCTGCAAAATGCTACCGGCTCGCCCGTGCGCGCCATCGCATACTAGACAACGAACTGAAACCTTTGGCGCCGGTATTTTGGATCAAGACCTCCAGTTATCGGAATTTTGTGTCCGCACGCGTTACACTTGTTATCTTTGTCAAGACTCCATCGCGTTATGTCAAATCCATATCTGCCCACGGCAACTCCGCCGCACCCAGGACAGTAGGTGTGCTCATATCTGTGTCCAGGCACGTTCCCAAGATACACGTACTGTAGTCCCTCGTTTTTTGCAACCTCATAGTGTCTTTCCAGCGTCTCAATCGGAGTCGGCGGAAATTCCATCATTTTGTAGTCTGGATGGAATCGGAGAAAGTGTATGGGCATTTCAGGACCAAAGTTATCGTACAGAAATTTGGCCAGTTTTTTTGCGTGTTCCAAACTGTCTCCAACTTGCGGAACTATCAGATCGGTGATCTCTACGTGTATCTTTGTCTTGTCCCTTATTTCTAAAAGTGAGTCAAAGATTGGTTGCGGGTCAGGTACGCCGATGTACTTACGGGTGAATTCCGGCTCTGCACTTCCCTTAAAGTCCACCGTTATGCAATCCAAAAAATCCCCCATCATTTTGACTGTCTGCGGGGTGTCATACCCGTTTGATACAAAGATGTTGAACATGCCTTTCTTGCGCGCCTCAATGCCGCAGTCCCTTGCAAACTCGATGAAAATCGAAGGCTGGTTGTACGTGTATGCAATCCCGTCTGACTGCGAATCGACTGCCAGCTGAACCACCTCTTTTGGGCTCAGGTTTGTTCCCTCCACCTTTCTACGCTGTGAGATATCGTAGTTTTGGCAGTACTTGCAAAGCCAGTTACAGCCGGTCGTTGCAATCGAGAAGATTCTGGTTCCAGGGCGGTAATGGACTACGGGTTTTTTCTCGATTGGATCCACGTTCCCTGTGATTACTTTTCCATACACAAGCAGATCCAGCTTGCCTCCCTCGTTTGCCCTGATTCCGCACAGTCCTACCTGTCCGTCCTTTATTTCGCAGTACCTGGCACAGGCAGTACACCTGACCTTGCTGTCTGCCAGCTTGTCATACAGAATAGCTTCCTTGTTCAAAGCCACAGTAGTAGGCATTTTTCCAATATAAAGTCTCACCATTAAATATCTGATAATCCAACAGACAGCAAATGAGCAAACCGGGAAACCTCTGGCGCAGAATTCACGGCAAGATTGCAAAGAGGCCTACCAACTTTTCGTGGCTGCTAAATGACAGGCTTGCCGGATCCGGCATGCCAACAAGTCTTGAGGAGATTTTGTGGATACAAAAACAGGGAGTAAGGTCCATTGTGACGATGACCGAGGAAAGTCTTCCCACATCATGGCTTGACGGGATAAAATACCTGCACGTGCCGACCGAAGACCTTACGGCGCCAGATATCGAGAAGATAGACACGACTGTCGATTTCATACATCAGAGGATCAAGGGCGGCGAGGCGGTCATGGTTCACTGCGCTGCAGGCATAGGAAGGACTGGGACAATACTTGCCGGATATCTTATCAAGTACCAAAAGATGACGGCCAAAGACGCAATCAGTAAGCTAAGAGACGAAAGGCCCGGCTCTGTCCAGTCCGAATCGCAGGAAATTGCGGTCTCACTGTATGAAAAATTCCTCAAACAAAAATAATCTTATGCTATTCTGGAATAGATATTGTTTCCAGCTTGCCATCTACTGCCTTGATAAACAGAAACCTGTTGTCCTTGAAGATAATGGTCACCCCGCCTTCTGCGTCGGGTTCTTCTACCTCAAGGACGGGCTGGCCCAAGAGTCCGTCGTATTTTGCCATGTTTTGTCACCGACCTTACTCGGATATATCTTAATTGATCGTTATCTCGATTTCCTTGGAGCTGGACTTTATGTCTCCGGGCTCCGTAAAGTGGTGCTTCTGCCATGACGAATATACGTCAGCCCCTATCTTGTGTTTTCCCGCTCCAAGCTCGGATGCCTTGAATGTTATCTTTTCATCAAAGTCAAACAGTTCGGCCCTCACCTCATCTTCGGTCAGCCGTATGAACGGCTCAAAGTTTTTTGCCACCTGAACCCAGACACGCTTTTCCTGCATTGGGTTTACAAGCTTGGGATTCCGGGTCCAAAATATCGACGCCTTTCGGTACGTGTCTATTTGCTTGAGCTCCTTTTTTCGGAACCCGCCGGAGAACAGTTTAATCCCGTATTTGAGTTTGAACAGGTTGTCGTGGTTGTTGTACGACTCGGTCCAGTTTTTCTCGTTAAAGTTTTCTCGCAGGCCGCCCTGTATTGAGAACGTCACGCTTATTGTAACATCGTCATTTGCCCCATATTCCTGCTTGTCAGGGACAAGGCCCACTTGAGGTATGTCTGTCTTTTCGCTTCCCATAATTCATCATGATTTATATCCACAATAAGTGGTTTTCCGCATAATGAACGCGCAACTGCTAAAGTCCTCCACAAAGGAAGCTAACATCTCTATAAAGGACTCCGATATCGGAACTTTGTACATAATTCAGCACGAATTGCTAAAGGATCAACAGGTAGATTTTGCCGGCGTCATTCTTAGACATCCACTCACAAACGAGTACTGGATGCGCGTAAATGCATCAAAAGGTAACCCGATCAAAGAGATTGAAAAGTCGATAGATTCGGCCATAGAGATAGCCGCAGAACTGAAAAAACTCATTCACACAAAACTAAAAGGTGTTTAGATGCAATTTTGCCCCAAGTGTGGCATTCGCCTAAAGAAGGGTCTTTGCTCAAAGTGTGGTTATTCCGAGGAAGAAAAGCAGGAAGTAAAAAAGGACGACGGTGGAATCGACAAGTCATTTACCGTTCTTGAGGAAAGTGATGGAAAGGAAGCACTACCGACAATCAGGATAGAGTGCGAAAAGTGTGGACATGATGAGGCAGTGTGGTGGATGCTTCAAACAAGAAGCGCAGACGAGCCCACCACGCAATTTTATCGGTGTGTAAAATGTAGCCACACGTGGCGCAACTATGCATGATCGTTTCCTGACATGATCGCGTGATAACGTTTAACTGGAAGCATAAAGACAACTCAATTAGCTTTGGTGTTCTCAGCTAAAACTAGCGGTTCGGATGAATGGAAGGCAATACTATCTGCCATTTCGACCTTAGTTGAGGAGGCAACCTTTGAAGCTACCGCAGAGGGATTGTCGTTTCGCGGTATGGATCCGTCCCATGTTGCGCTAATCGACATATCTTGGCCAAACTCTGCCTTTGAAAAATACGAGTGCGACGGGGACATAAAGTTCGGCGTGAGAATAGACGAGTTTTCAAAGCTTATCAAGCGAGCGGACAAGACAGACAGCATTACAATAAGCATTGCAGACACGCTGCTAGAGATATCGATTGGGAAAAACAAGCAGTACAAGATGAGGCTCATCGAGAGCTCTGCGACTGACACGCCCCTGCCAAAGATACCGTATGACGCAAAGATGGAGCTTGCAACTACGCTTTTTGACAAGATTCTAGGCGACGTACAGGTAGTATCAGATTATCTTACAATAAAGACCGCACAAGAAAAGGCCGAGTTTTCCGGCAAGGGTGACTCTGGGGAGGCTCTGATATCGTTGCAAAAACAGCAGGACGAGCTGTCCGAGATTTCAATCAAGGAGGAGAGCATCGGAACATACAGTTTGGAGTACCTCAACCCCATAGTCAAGGCGGTAGGCACGGCATCGGGCTCTATCGTGTGCGAGTATTCGTCGGCCAAGCCGCTAAGAATAGAGTTCAAGGTTGCAAACATGGGAAGAATTCACTTTTATCTTGCCCCGCGAGTCGAAAGTTAAAAGCATTTAAGGTTCAGAAACGAGATGACAGCAGAATTGAGAGTAGTAGTGAAATTTGGCGGCACATCGCTTGCGAATGCAAAACAGATCAGGTCTGTCGCAAAGCTTGTGCATGAGGTGGGCAGAAAGAACCAGGTCGCAGTAGTTTGTTCGGCAATCGACGATGTGACGGATCAGCTGCTGGATATTTCAGAATCGATACAAAAAGGTAACAAGGACTCTGCGCATGCCCAGCTATCCAAGCTGAAAAAACAGCACCATGTTGTCGCAAGGGAGGCAATAGCTGGCTCGAAGACAAAAAAGAGCCTGATGCAAAGGCTTGATCTCATTCTTGAAGAGCTTGAGGGGCTTCTTCACGGCATGCTGTTGCTCGGCGAGATTACGCCCAGATCTTTAGATTACTTGATTTCATTTGGCGAGAGGATGTCCATAGAGATAGTATCGGCAGCGTTGGTAGATCTAAAGTCAAAGTCAGTTTCTCTTACAGGGAAGGAGGTCGGTATCGTAACGGATTCTAACTTTGGCACATCGCGGCCACTGATGGACACAACACGGCTCCGAGTGTCGGCAAAGCTTGAGCCGTTGTTCTCAAAGAAGATCATACCGGTCATAGGCGGCTTTTCAGGGGCAGACCAGCATGGCCACATCACAACGTTTGGCAGGGGGGGATCAGACTACACTGCAACCATCATCGCGTCGTGTGTAAAGGCAGACGAGGTTTGGTTGATGAGCGATGTTGACGGGCTCATGACTGCAGATCCCAAGATGGTAAAGGACGCGAAGGTGATTCCGGAGGTCTCGTACGTGGAGGCGATGGAGATGGCGCTTTTTGGCGCAAAGCAGATACATCCACGATCATTTGAGCCGCTTTTGAGCAAGAAGATACCAATGCGCATCCGCAACAGCTTTAACATCAAAAGTCCCGGGACGCTTGTCACGGCAAACCCAAGCGAAGACACCATGAGGACGGTAAAGTGTGTGAGCGTAATACGCCACAACGGGCTGATTGACATGCGCGGCGGCAGCATGGTCGGAGCTCCGGGCACGGCAGCCACGATATTTTCCACCCTCGCAAAGGCAGGAATCAACATAATGATGATCTCGCAGAGCCCTTCAGAGTCCAGCATCACCATAGTTGTGAAGAAGCATGATCTTGACAAGGCGGTAAACACGCTGGAGATGAACCTGCTTGGGAAGATGATAAAGAAGATCGACGTCACCGTGGATGTTTCCATAATAGCCCTGATCGGTTCTGGTATGAGGGGAACGATAGGGGTGGCATCGAAGGTGTTCGGGTCCGCGGCAAGAAACGGCGTGAACGTAATGATGATAGCGCAGGGATCATCGGAGCTCAACTTGGCGTTCGTAGTCAGGGATAGCGATTGTGCGGCCGCGGTGCAGGCCCTGCACGACGAGTTCGGGCTAGCCCAAAACTAAGTTAAACTTAAAGGGCTTTTCAAGGCAGAGACAGCGTTGAAAAAGGCGCTCATTGTTTTTGCCATTATCGCAACCGTTGTAGCCGCACTTGCGGTTTCTGTCTCTTCAGACCAGCTTGCTACTGCAAGGGTACAATCAAAGATCCAGTTCACAAAGACCATAACGTCATCGGCTGACCCTGCCACAGGAAAGGACCAATTTGTCCTAGCGCTTGCCCCAAACAAGGGCAGCCTGTATGCCGGCTCACTCACGTATACTGCGGACATGCCGATAAAGCCGGTCATCCTGCACGAGCTTGCAAAGGGCGAGTCAAGGGGGCAGCCCACATGGAGCGTGGATAACAACACCATTTACGGAATCTCCACCCTCGAAGCTGCGGATGCGGGCTCGCTCCAGTTTACCGGCGCTGCGGTAGGATTCCAGTCAACGGGAACTTTCACCGTGACGGTGAGCGTGGACGGCTGGATACGGGGGCAGCCCACGGAGGTAATCATGCAAACAATAGAGGTAAA
>Ga0169931_10002087_pt1 | contig 32865 bp, 31 predicted proteins | sample Kivu_15m_20L_FD_129675 | JGI IMG/M metagenome (GOLD analysis project Ga0169931, IMG submission 129675) | Freshwater microbial communities from Lake Kivu, Western Province, Rwanda to study Microbial Dark Matter (Phase II) - Kivu_15m_20L... | ecosystem: Environmental > Aquatic > Freshwater > Lake...
CTCCACACCAATCGCGTCGATCAGATCGCGGTAATGATCGTGCTGCAGGACTTGCGAGGCGTTTTGGGGGATGACGAGGAAGCCGGGATGATTATCTCGGGCCTGTTTTGCGATGGCCGTGAGACACAGGACCATGTCCTCACGGTAGGTGCGCCCCGTTTCTGGATTTGGGCGGTCGTCGAGCCAGTCCTTCTTCGTTTCATCGTATTCGTAGAACTCGAAGGCGTCCACGATGTCGAGGTAGATGCCGTCGAAGCCTTGGGCGGCGATCTTTGCGACTGCGGGCAGCATGATCTGCTGCCAGGTGGGCTGCCAGTAGCGCACGCGGTAGTTGCCTTTCCAATCCGGGTTTTCCGTGTTCAGAAACGAGGGGGCTCCTGGGTCGGGTTGGCCATCGTGATCGGCGTCCCACGGCTTCTGCCAGTAAGGGCGATAGTCCTCCGCCTCGCCGATGGACAAATAGGCCACGACTTTGCGGCCGTTTTTGCCTTTGCGGATCGTTTGCAGCTCCGCAGCCGTCCAATCGCCCTCGCTGCTGAACGCGGCATCGAGCACGATCAGGTCGCGATCACAGTCGGCGAGCTTTTTGACGGCCTCAGTGCGATCTTTGGCCAGGTGGTCGGCCTGCAGGACGTAGGCGAAGGATTTTGGCGCGAAAATCGGCTCGGCAGCGCTCGCACAGGCGATCAAGGTCAGGCACGCGAAGATTCGTTTCATTCAGCGCATCCTGCCGTTCCGCGGGCGGGCCGCCAGTCGAAAACCCCGGTTGACGCCCCCGCTTTGGGGAATACTCTCCGCCCTCCCGGACGCATCAACAAATCATGATTCGTCCATATAAACCAAACGATCACCACCATGTCCCGCTCTTATATCTTCTCGTCCGAGTCCGTCGGCGAAGGCCATCCTGACAAAGTTGCCGATACCATCTCCGACGCCATCCTCGACGCCTGCCTCAAGGTCGACTCCAAGAGCCGCGTCGCCTGCGAGACCTTCGTGAAGAGCAATGTCGTCGTCGTCGGTGGTGAGATCACCATTCCGAAGCTCCAGAACAAGAAGCTCGGCACCACCAAGCCCATTGACGAAGTCATCAACGTCGGCCAGATCATCCGTGAAGCCGTCCGCGGCATCGGTTACACCAACGTGGACGACGTCTTCCACGCCGACCAGATTTTCATCAACAACTACCTCACCATCCAGAGCCCCGACATCGCCCAAGGCGTCGATGCTGCTGCTGCCGAAGGCAAAAAGACCCAGGAGCAAGGCGCTGGCGACCAAGGCATCATGTTTGGTTACGCTTGCGACGAAACGCCCGAGCTCATGCCCGCGCCGATCATGTTCGCCCACCGCCTCGGCCGTGAGCTGACCCGCATCCGCAAGGCTGGCAAACTCGCAAAGTGGCTGCGCCCGGACGCCAAGTCCCAGGTCTCCGTCGAATACGTCGATGGCAAACCCACCCGCATCGTGAACGTCGTCATCTCCACCCAGCACGCTGCCGACGCGACGCACGCCGAGATCGAGAAGTTCTGCATCGAGCAGGTCATCAAGAAGGTCCTGCCGAAGAACATGCTCACCAAGGACACCGAGTATCTCATCAATCCGACCGGCAAGTTCGTCGTCGGCGGCCCGCAGGGCGACAGCGGCCTCACGGGTCGTAAAATCATCGTCGATAGCTACGGCGGCATGGGCCGTCACGGTGGTGGTGCCTTCTCCGGCAAAGATCCGTCCAAAGTGGACCGCAGCGCCGCCTACATGGGCCGCTGGGTCGCCAAGAACGTCGTCGCCTCCGGTCTCGCCGAGAAGTGCGAAGTGCAGTTCGCCTACGCCATCGGTCACCCGCTGCCTGTCAGCGTTCACATCGACAGCTTCGGCACCGGCACCATCGGCGATGACAAGATCCTCGCCGCAGTCCTCAAAGTGTTCTCCTTCAAGCCTGCCGACATCGTCAAGCAGCTCAACCTCCTCCGCCCGATCTACTCGAAGACCACCAACTACGGCCACTTCGGCAAGATCGACGACCAGGACATCACCTGGGAGCTCACCAACAAGGCCGAAGCGCTCAAGAAGGCCGCGAAGTAATTCCCGTTGCACCCCGCATACCATCTCGAAAGCCGCGCAGGAAAACCTGCGCGGCTTTTTTGTGTTGGACATGTCAGCATCACAGAAGGGGAATCCCAAAACGCACTCTGCATCATGCGCTTGTCAGACGCTCCTTCTCACGTTTCTCCAGAAACCTGCGTAGTGACGCAGCCATCTCGACGACTAGGTCCTTGGCCTCGTTTCTCTCCGCTAGGCGCACATAGCGCCCGTCAGCGGAACTGAAGCCGGACTTCTCCAGCAGACTAACCAGTTCTGGGTCCAACGGTTTGCCATACCAGCGCAGGAAAATCAGTTTCGCCCTGTCGCCCTCGCGTTCGATACTCAGCGCCACATCGTCGTAGGGTTGCGACTTCCTCACTACCCATGCGCAGGAGTTCTCGCCGCGTGCCGTATGGTAGCCCGCTTCTTGGAAAGGACTCAGTTCTCCAATTCTTTTCTTGAGCTCGAGGTGAAGGGCGAAAGACCAGATTTCCGCCCAGCGCCCTCGATAATCGTTGCGTTGCAGAAGATAGACCGTGCCGGCCTCCCTGCTGATTCTTTGTCCTTCGCAGAAACCGATGATCTCCGGCCATTGAATCATCAGCCTCCTCCACTCCTCCAGATTGGATCGTTCCAAAGCCTCCTTGATGACTGCATCGAGTTGATCCGGCAAAGGACAATCACATGAGATGCCCTCGATCAGTTGCTTCAAATAGCCGCTTTGCGGTATTTCACCCTCCTGTCCACGCAGCAGTCGCTTCCAGTTGAAGTCTTCACTCCGATTGCTCGACAAAAGGTGCGTGCCCCGCGCCAAAAGATAATCACCCGTCGCCAACAGTGCCCGGTGCCAGAGGTGCTTCCCGTCGTCTTTGATGACTTCAGCGGCAAAACAATGGGCCGCCTTCTGCCACCATTCCTCAAACAGCGGCAGCAGCGCATCGGCTTCGACACCAGCCGTCTCGATACCAGCAAAGCGGAACAGAAATCCGATCTGACCGCAAAAATAGCTATGCGCTTCGGCGTCGAGAATCAACTTTCGCCACAGCTCCGAATTTCTCAGCAAGAGCCCTGCTTTTAATCGCTCCTCCTCCACTTGATAGGCATCAAAGTCTTCCAGCAAAGCGGCATCATCACCCACGAGATAATTCAAAATGCCATCTGCCTGCGCCAGGAGGTTTCGAATCCCTTCCAGGCGCTTCTTGAACGTCGTCGCATCGTTGCGGCTGTTCTCCGCCAGATTGAAAACCACCCGCATCCATTCTGAAAACGAGGCTTGATCTATATCAGCACCGCGACGGCCCTCGAGATAGGCCGCATAAGCGTAGAGCATCACTGATTCGCTGTAAGAGAGGGCATCATCGTTTCGGATCACCTTCTTGAAGGTCTCTTCTTCTTTGAACGGACACCCGGGTAAAAGATGCGTTTGGATGCCGCCGCACCCTGCGCTCCACCGTTGCAGCAGCGTCGCGAACATCTGGACAAAGGGTTGATTCTGAAAAAACGCCACCTCCAGATCGCGGAGCTTTGGTGTGCCACGCAGCGTCTGCAGTTGCTGTTCCCAGCCTTCGGGTGCCTCAAGTGCGAGCGACAGAATCGCCATCTCACGCACCAGGCGCATGATCTTCGCATCCGGCACCTGGGGCTTTGTGTTGTTCTCGGTCGCTTCTCTCACAGCGTAGCTCCAAAATAAATCGAGCCATGCTCCGTCCATTTGAGCGCTGAAGTAGGTCTTGAGGCAGCCGCTTTGACCGTCAGGTAGAGACACATCTCCCGAGAAATGTTCTCCGATCTTCTCTTCCAAACGCGCCTTGAACGATTCAAAATCCGTCAGCGGTTTCCCTCGCGCATTCATCTTCACATACAGATCATCGGCCAACGGATACCCGCCAAGATCGAAGACATGGAATTTCATGGGGCAGGTGCCAGTTGTCAGCTTGTCATAGCCATTCACGATGCCCGGATCAGCCGCGCGCATCGCATCTAGCATTTTGAGCACCGACTGGACCGTCGGGTCACTCAGCCAACCCGGCATGAACCATCTTTGATCCTTGATCTGCTCGCAAAGAGCGATGTCAGGAGCAGCGGCGAAGGCGATCAGTTCTGTGAAGAAATCCCGCGAACTCGGCCTGACTTCATAGGTGAAGGCTGGGTAGCTGCACTTCATCAGCCGACTCTTGAAATCCGGTTGCTTGCCATCTTTCTGCGCCAGATACCAATGCAGCAGAAGGAGCGTGGTGAGTCGTTGTTGCCCATCCAAAGGAATAAAAGCCCCCTCACTCTCGCTTCCATAAATGAAGTCCAATATGCATGGCTTGCCATTTTCCTTGAGCGCCTCAAAAAGAGCCGCCAAAAGGAATTTCCGCACTTCCGATGCCGACTCCCGGCCTTGCGCGTAATCCCGCTGCATCATGGGAATGCGGATGACAGGGTGTTTTTCGAGCAGCTGAAAGAATGTAAGCGTTTGGGCATTCACGGGGCTGATTGCTGGTGTCATGAGAAAAAGGCTTTGAGTGCTTCGATGATTCTTTTGCGATGGTCGTCGCGATTCATGGCGCTCCATTTCAAAGGAGAGGTCACCACTTTGGAATAGGCTTTCAAAAACAGGTTCCTCGTCACCGGTGGCACAAACTTCCCTTTCTGCTCCAGTTCCAAAATGCGTCCTCGTTTCGCTGGGAAAATGGCGTTTTTGTAACTGCGATTGGTTTCACGATCCAACAGAGTCAAGTTGCCAATCAGATGCTCGTCTTTGTCTCCTTGGTCCTCTTCATACTCGTTCAGGAGTTTGTCATACAGGTCGCGAAAGGCTTTGTCGTTCCATGGCTCGGACTTCAGCATATCATCCAGATCGTATGATTGAGGGATGAAGGGTTTTACTTTTGTGAGCCAGTCTCGCTGCTCAGTTTCGCCCTTGGGTGCCGGGGAAGTCTGTGAATGCACATGCTCGATGTCCCATTCGTCGCTCTTGAAGGCAGCGAAGTCGAAGCGTTGACTGGAGCCGATGTTTTGCAGGACCGACGCGACATTGAAAAGAAGCAGAGTGTTGAAGACCTGCTGCCTCTTTTCATACACCAAGCTGCCGACATAGGCTTCAATGTCCCCGTTCAAGCCCAGATTCTCTCTGATCTTCTGCTTCAACCGCGTCAAGAAAGCACTCTTGGTCTGTGATTCTGCTTCAAGGATGCGAAGATCTCGCGGGTTGAACCCAACGGCAATCAGGTAGCCAATGAGATGGTAGAGCGTGCGATCCTGATACCATGCTTCGATCTGAAGAAACACCCGCCGTGGTTCCTTCCAAACCTCCAACTCATGGGCATTCGCGTTGTTCAGGCGTTGGAAATAATCTTTGAAGACCCTGTGATCTTCGCCGGCAGCTCCGGGCGGTGTCGCCCATTCGAAAAGGAGACTGATGCGGTTCTCGGGCTTGGCCGAGAGGGGATTCAGAAATAGCCAAAATGCGTCTGATTGTAGCGCTTTTTCCATGGCATCCCACTCCAGCGCTATTTCCTGCCTCCGCGGACGGTTTGATTTCAAAAACAGTGCGCGAATCAACTCAGCGTCTGTCAGTGGAATCTTTCCCACGTTGATGCGGGTGAAAATGGTGATTGAGTTTTCGCCAGCATCCACAGGATACCAGATCACCTTCACCTGGTTCAGTAGCTTATATCGGAAGCTTTTGGCCTCATCTCTCTTTTCCTTCAACCAGTCATTGATAGCCACATGTGCCCGGTGCATGAAGTAAAAATCAATGTTTTTGCTGGCTTCGGCTTCGTTTGGTGATGACAGGAAACTGCCGCTCGTCTCCTGACGCGTTTCATAGGTGATGGTGATTTTTGGGCCTCCTTTGAGGCAGCTCAAAATCAACGCCAGTGTGGTCAACCGCTGTTGACCATCGATGACCTCCCATTCATTCCCGCTCGGCTTTATCACCAACGGTTGCAGGCAGTAATAGGATCCGGCTTCTTCGGGCTGAAACCCTTGGATGTCTTCAAGCAGATTCTTCACCTGTGTTTCATCCCAGCGGTAGCCCCGTTGGTAGCCTGGCACCCAGAAGTTCTTTCCCGTGAGCTGCTGAAGGTTCCGTAATCCGATTTGGTGATCATCGTGAGCCGTGGTCGAAGAGGATGTGTCAGTCATGAGGGAAGGCGAAGAATGGGGCGGGCGGGAAGTTGGTAAAGTCCGTAGGTTGGCCGATTTGCATCCGTGTCATCACCTCCAGCATCACCCTACCGGCCGCCACTGCATCATCTTGAGCATGATGGTGTTGGAATTTGTGGCCGATGTGGGCGGCTACGGTGCTTAGTTGGTGATTCGGGAGTTCGGGCCAGACACGTCTTGCCAGTGTGCAGGTGCAAAGATAGTGAAACGCGGGTTGGGGGATTTGAAAGTGGTCGAGTGTCTGCCTCAAGACATCCAGGTCGAATCGAGCGTTATGGGCGACGACGAAGTCCGCGCTCGTCAGTCGCGACAAAAATTCGTCGGCGATCTGTGAGAACTCCGGCGCATGATGGACATCCCGATGCGAGAGGCCGTGAATCTCTTTTGTCCACTCCTCGATGAACCAGCCGTATCCTTTGGGAGGCTTCACCAGCCAGTAGGGTGATTCGATCAACTCGCCATCCTCAAAGACCGCCACGCTGGCGGCACACATGCTGATCCTGCTGTGGTTGGCGGTTTCAAAGTCGATAGCAACGATTTTCATGGTTCGAGATGTTTTCCTTGCTGGGTTTTATCTCCACCATTGTTCGTGAAGAAGCCCGTAATTACGGTGCAGAGCCTCGTAAGATCCCCAGTCGGGAAAATACGCTGGGTGTGAAACCTGCATGAACTTCGCGTCGTCGGACATGGATTGCAGTTGCCACAGTTTCCCTTCGCATGCCGTTGGCCCCAGGAGTTGCATGTGGAGCAGCGAGGCAAAGGCATCACGTCCGCAGATCAGCATCAAATGAGGTGCCATGGCCACGATCTGTTCCTGGAGAATGTCTCTGTTGCGTTGAGCATGCGAATGCGCCTCACCCGGGTCCAGCTTAGTGCCGCGTGGGTTCGAGGCCTTCTTCACATTGATCCAGGCGATCTTCGACAAGGTGTCCTGATGGATGGCGACGGATTTCGCCTCAGTTCCCAAGAGTCTCGGCATCTGCTCCCACTCATCACGCGGCACCTTCGCGCCACCACGCTCCGCAGTAAGAATAAAAAGACGCAGAAGCGCCGCCATGCGGCGCGGGGTTTTGACCGTTGGGTTGCCAACACCCATGAGGTCGCTTTGCGGCTGGTCTTCAATGTCCGTCATTCCGCATTCATCGTAGCCGTAGGACTCGGCGAGAACGCAAAGCACCCGCAAGGGCTGCAACGCATAAACATCCGGGTTGATCACTCCGTCGGCGATAAAGCCCTCGGTTTTCTCCCAGTCGTGAGACGCTTTGATGAGCTGGATCACACGATCTTTGGAGGCTCTGTAGGCTGCTTTGTCAAAGTTCATGAAGTGGAATGGATGTGGATTCATGCCGCGAAACCAATGCGTGGACGCTGGTCCTCACGCGCTTCAGGATCGGCGAAGATTTCCGCGAGCGAGTAGTCCTGAGCGTATGGCAGGCTGCGTCCGAGGTGTTGGGCGAGGCGTGCGGCGTGCTCATGGCCGAGGCGCTTGAAGATGCGGTGGGCGATGAGCCTGCCGGGGCGAAGCAGCGCCTGGTCGATGTCGGTGGCGCGACCGTTGATGGTGCAGAGGATTTGCAGGCGGAGGAAATCGGCCAGCATGCCGTCGGTGAGATTTAGGATGGCGCTGACCTGTTCGCGATTGTCCGCGCCACGAGCCATGAGCGCGGCATCACTGTCCTCCAGGATGACCGCGAACTGCTTCTCCGGATAGCGGCGTCGTTGGTCGGCCCAAAAGCCGATGAAGTTCGGGTCGGAGAGCACCTGCAATGTGGAAGCGGGGATGAAGTAGAAGCGGTGTGATTCACGCAGCACGCCCATGAGGTGCCGGAGGTAAGATGTCTTGCCCGTGCCGGGTGGGCCTTCGAGGATAGCGAGGCCGTTCTTGCGGGTGATGAGACGTTGAGTGAACTCGCGGTGCCAGTCTGCTGCCGCCTCCGTGTAATGTAGTGTGAAGAGTTCATCTGAAAGCAGGCTCTCCGGTGTGAGAGGCACGGTCACGCGGCCGATGTCCTTGTCCACGCGGATCAGCGAGTATGAGCCGCCTTCCGGCTCCGGTGGTCGCGAGTAATTCTTTGCAAACTCACGAACGATGGCCTCTGCCTCGACAGCGGAACTGGCGAAGCCTTCCAGGCTGTTCTCAGAAACGTAGAGCAGCGACTTTGGCGCGAGCTGGAAGGTCAGGTCGTCCCACAACAGTTTGTCGTTCGTTTCCAACAGACGGTCGGAGCGTAGCAACATGGCGGCCTTCTCCGCAGTCGCCCGCTCCAAATCCCAGCGTCCGTTCATACGGAACCGGTGCAGCGGTCCACACCCGAAGGCGGCAAGCACAGGAATGTGCGGCCCGCGATAGGTCGGGGAGAAGGAGGAGGTTTCCAACTGGCCGCAGAGGACGAATGTCTCCGGCGATGTGTTTTGCGTTTCGTTCACGCCGTCACGAATGGTCGCAAACCCAAGTCGGACGAGGAACAGCTTTGTTCCCAATCTTTGTCCGGATCACTTGGTGGGGCGAAACTCCTGACGCAGCCGACGCAGAGAGCGGTCGCTCGTTTCGGGGGAGAGTCCGAGTCCTGCGACGAGGAAGCTGCGCCGCTCTTCCCCACGCAAACCGCGCTTCTCCACTTCGGCGTCGAGCTTGCTGAGCTTCGCAGCGAGTTTGCGGCGATGCTCCCGGCCTTCCCTGAGTGCCGCTCCCTGTTTTTGCGTGGCTCGGGCGCGATGCATTCGGGCGATCTCGTTCCAGCGGATGTCGCGCTTCGGATCGAAGGACCAGTAAGCCGGAATCACGATCATGGTGGCAAAGGGAGTCAGGTTCACGGCCAGTTTCAGCAGCAATGGCTCGTCATGCTGCATGCCGTAGAGGTTCCAGCGCATGCAGAAGGCGTCGAACGCGGTTTGGAACTTCCCGCGTGGCCCCGGCACCCGGCTCGCCCACCCAGGACGCAGATTGCGTTCCGTGCCCATCGTACGGCGGATCACGCCTTTGTGATCGGCATGGTGTTTTGTTTTGAAGGCCGCCTTGATCCGCGCCCACTGAGCGCTGAACTCCGGCTCGGTCTTCAGCTCGGCTTCCTTCTGCGCATACTTGGCGGATTCTCCGGTGACATGCTCGTAGAAGCCGCTCTGCACCTCGCGCTCATGCCGCGCCACGATCTCGCAGGCCGCCTTGTCGGGAGGTTCCGGCAGAAGGTCAATCAGCAGCCGCTGCGGATCGGTGAGCGCTTTCCGGTCGCTCCAACTCGCCAGCGCTTCCTTCAATGTGTCACACATTTCAATCGGCCAGAGCGTCAGCGGGGCCAGCACCCAGTCATGCAACTTGCGCAGCCGCTCACCGTCCGGGCCTTCCAGTGATCGTGCGACGCTATGGTAGGCCCGCAGTGCCTCCTCCGACCATTGACGCTGGTTGTAAGCACGCGAATGAAGGCATTCGAGATCGTGTTTCAGGGTGGAGGGGCAGGCGGGGCGGGAATGCATCAGGCAAATGACACGTTTCACCCGCCGTGCTCAAGGTCTTCTCGTTCAAGCCTGCCTCCATCGCGAAGCAGCTCAAAATGCTCCGCCAATCCATCACAGCCCCCTCAACCACAGTCGCTTCGGCAAGATCGACGACCAGGACATCACCTGGGAGCTCACCAACAAGGCCGACGCCCTCAAGAAAGCCGCGAAGTAATTCGTAGCGATCCACAAACCATCACGAAAGCCGCGCAGCGACCCTGCGCGGCTTTTTTGTGTCTTGGAAAAGCCCCGTGCCTAGGCCGACGCCGATCTTGCACGACTCCTTTAGACTCTTACTATGGACAGATCATGACAACTGCCTCTAACCCGACTCACCGCGCCGATTGGCAAGCTGTGAAGTGCGCCAGCCTGGATGACATGCGCACGCAGAACATCCGTTTTTGGCAGCGGGCAGGTGGTGCGGCCATTCGTGCTGCCGCATGGGATCTCGTCGTGGAAACATGGCAGGCACAGAAGCGAAACCCTGATGAACTCCGATTTCAAAGACTTGCTCCGTCTCTTCGCGAAGCATGAGGTGCGCTACCTCGTCGTTGGTGGTTATGCAGCCATGCATTACTCCCAGCCACGCTTCACGAAGGACTTGGACCTCTGGCTGGAGCCTACCCAGGCCAACGCCGCCCAGGTGATGGCCGCGTTTCACGAGTTTGGCATGCCATTGATCGATGTCACACCAGATGACTTCGCCCAAGAGAGCTTCCAATACATGATTGGTCGTGCGCCCGTGCTCTTCGACTTCCTGACCTCGCTGCCAAAGCTGAGGTTTGTCACCTGCTGGAAGAACCACGTCATCGACCATGAGGAAGGTTTCCCCGTCCACTTTCTCGGCATCAAAGAACTCATCAAAGCCAAGAAGCAAGCAGGCCGTCCGCAAGACCTCGCTGACTTAGATGAAATACGTCGCGCTCAGATGGTATAGCCCCCAAGGGGCGGCACTTTCCAAGTGCCGCAGATGCAAGGGGACTCGGGAGAGCCCCTCTCCTTGCCACAATCACCCAGGCCGCGCTCTCGGCCCGCTGGGCGGAAAATGCTTGGCGGCCTGCGATCTTTTTCCTTGCCAATGCGGGGGGGGGGGGGGAAAAGCGGGCGGTGCGCGGACAGTCCGTTCGCTTCACTCCAGCTCATCTCCTTCTCCCGCGATGAAAACACACACGCTCTCCCTCCTCACCAGTCTCGCCCTCGCCGCCAGCAGCCACGCGGCGGTCACCATCGAATACGTCAAGGTGGGGGATGCCGGGAATGCGGCGGACACCACCGGCTATGGTGCCGTGGCGTACGAGTATAACATCGGCAAGTATGAGGTGACGAACGCTCAGTATGTGGAGTTCCTCAATGCCAAGGCCGCCAGCGACCCGTTCGGCCTCTACAATGCCAACATGGGGAGCAATGCGCGTGGCGGCATCACCCAGAGCGGCACCAGCGGCAGCTTTACCTACAGCGTGAGGACGAACATGGGAGACAAGCCGGTGATCTATGTGAGCATCAGCGATGCCATGCGCTTCACCAACTGGATCAACAACGGCCAGGGCAGCGCCACCACGGAGAGCGGGGCCTATGACATGAGCCAGAGCCTCTCCACGGTCGTCCACAATAGCAGCGCCAGTGTGTGGCTGCCCACGGAGAACGAGTGGTACAAAGCCGCCTACTACCAGCCAGCGGGTGCCGGAGGGGATACGGACAGCTACTGGCTCTATGCCACGCAGAGCAATACGGCACCCACCATCGCGACCGTAGATGCCAATGGTAACATCACCAACGACGGAGCCAACGTGGCGAACTACGCCAGCGGAGCCATCTGGAATGGCCAAACGGGCAACGTGACGACCGTGGGCAGCGCAGGAGCCACCAGCGACAGCTACTACGGAGCCTATGATCTGGGCGGCAATGTTTGGGAGTGGAACGAGGCGGTCATTTCCAGCGGTCGTGGTTTGCGCGGGGGCTCCTGGAGCGGCACCGAGGCCAACCTGCGCGCCTCGTCCCGCCTCAGCGCCCCGCCCACGGCCGAGAACACCAATGTGGGTTTCCGGCTCGCAAGTGCTGTCCCGGAACCTTCACGCATGATGCTCACTTTAGCCGGAGTGTGTGGTCTGCTCGTGAGGCGTCGTCGGCTGCCCTCTGCTCTTTGATTCTTTGACCCTTTCTTCCGAATCAGAGAGGATGAGATAAGCAGGAAAGACATCAGGGAAAACCAGCGCCGCAGGCGCTCGAAATTTTTTTCTAAATCGACACCCATCCCGATGCCCCCACCACCCAAGGAACCGCCGATCCTGCTGGTGAAGTGGCATGATCTGACCGGCTGGGTGCTGGATCGGGTGGAGGCATTTCCGAAGAACCAGCGTTTCATCTTCGGCCAGCGGCTGGCCAATCTCATGCTGGATGTGATGGAGCTGCTGGTGGAGGCCGCCTACACGCGGGACAAGACCACCCTGCTGAACACGGCGAACCGGAAAATGGAAGTGCTGCGCTGGCTGCTGCGCATGAGCCATGAGCGGAAGCTGCTGCCCCAGCGGCAGTATCTCCACGCCATCAGCCTGCTGGTGGAGTGCGGCCGCATGTGCGGCGGCTGGCTGCGCAGCCGCAGTGTGGCTGAGGCAGGCGGCCCAATGCCCGGAGCGCCTGCGACAGCATGATGAGTGATTTCCAGCAGATTCGGGGAGGCCAGCAGATTATCCTGAATTTTAATCTGCGGGCCTCCCTGAATCTGTGGGAGACAAAGTCTGTTCTCAAGAATTAGCCAGGGTGAAGACACACAGCCGAGCGAAGATACCTCCCCCTCCCCAGTCGATGAAGCGGCACAAGCATCTCTATGAGACGATGACCAGCCTGGAGAGCCTGCTGGCCGCCAGCCAGTCCGCGCTGCATGGGAAGCGGATGAAACCAGCGGCAGCGCGTTACCTCATCGGGATGGAGAAAGAAGTCATCGCCCTGCATGAGGAGCTGCGCTCCGGCAGCTACCAGCACGGCCCCTACCACTACTTCATGATCCATGAGCCGAAGCTGCGCCGCGTGGCCGCCGCACGCTTCCGGGACCGTGTGGTGCATCACGCGCTGGTGCGGGTGCTGGAGCCGCTGTTTGAGCCGCGCTTCATCGAGGACTCCTTTGCCTGCCGCCCTGGGAAGGGTACGCACGCAGGCATGCGGCGGGCGGCGGAGTTTGCCCAGCGCTTCCCCTACGCGCTGAAGTGTGATGTGCAGAAATACTTCCCCTCCATCCACCAGGGCATCCTCATGGAGCAAGTGAGCCGCGTGATCGGAGATGCGCAAGTGCTGGCCGTCGTGGCGGAAGTGCTCGGCTCCCACACGGACAGTGTGAGGCAGGCGTGGCCGGAGGGCGGCGGGTTGTTTGACCTGCAGGAGGAACGCTACGGCCTGCCCATCGGCAACCTCACGAGCCAATTCCTCGCCAACGTGTATCTCAACGACCTCGACCACTTCGTGAAGCATGAACTGCGGGTGAAAGGCTATGTGCGCTATGTGGATGACTTCATCCTCTTCGGCCATGACCGCGCCACGCTCCGCGCCCAAGGCCGCGCCGTGCATGAAAAGTTACAAGAGCTGAAACTCACCATCCACCCGGACAAATACCACCTGGGGCCGACCCGCTGCGGGGTGGACTTCACCGGCTTCATCGTCTTCGCCGATGGGCGCATCCGCCTACGGCGGGCAAACGTGCGGCGCTTTACCCTGCGCTACCGTGAGATGCTGCACATGGCAAAGCAGCGGCGGCTGGCCTGGCCGGAGGTGACGCAGCGGGTGCGCTCCTGGATCGCCCACGCCAGCCATGCGCACAGTCACCGCTTGCGCACGGACATCCTGCGGGGATGATGGCGCATGGGGAAACGGGAAAACAACGATCGTGGTTTGCGCGGGGGCTCCTGGAACAACACCGAGAACAACCTGCGCGCCTCGAACCGCAACAGCAACACGCCCACGAACGAGAACAACAATGTGGGTTTCCGGCTCGCAAGCCTCTGTGCAAGGATGGGGCAACCCATCTGGAGGATCGGCCCGATTCGCGGCGGGAGCACTCCCGCCACGACAGCGCCAGGACAGAGACTACCCGTCTCTCCAGCGTGCCGTCACCCGTGACGGCAGGCGAAGAAGCAACGGGCCAGCCGTGGTGAGTAGCGTGAGCGAAAGGCGCGGCTGGCTTTGCATGTGGGCGGGTGCGGAAAGTAGCCGTCACCCGCTGGCAACTACCAAAAGCTCGACTCCCATCTTGAAATGGCGGCACCAGCCCACTACTCTCGGCGCATGACAATCATCGAAGACGCCGCTCACGCTCTTTCCAAAGCCATTGATCCCCGGAAGCTGGCTTCCTTGCGGGCCTCGAAATCTACATCGGTGCGTGTCGAATCCCTCGTGGTAAAACTCCAGGATGGCGAGATCACCAAGGCTGAGAAGGCGGAACTCAATCAATATCAATACCAGATGCTCAACCAAATCATGTCGCTGGTAAAGGCCCGAGCCAGGCTGGCGGCTGTGTCTGCATGAGCCAGCATGTGCCAGCAGCCCTGCGGCGGCAGGTTTGAGTAAATCCCCCATGTCCTCCCTCCGTGATCTCTCCCGCCAGGCCCGCTCACAAAAGCGGCGGATGCGTTTCATCCTCATCACGCTCGGGGTGCTGGTCTTTGTCGGGATCTTCGCCGCACGGCCGGTGATGCGGCGCTGGACGGCGATGCAGAGCAGGAGTCATCTGGCCGAAGCACGGGCCGCCATCGAGCAGCAGGACTTCATGGCCGCGCTGGAGGCCGCGCAAAAGGCCGCCCGCCTCACGCCAGACGACCCCGAGCTGCTGCGCACCTGGGTAAATCTGCTGGTGGGCCTCAAGGCGCACCCGGATGAGGTTTTGAGCACGCTGACCCGACTCGAAGCCGTGGGCGGCATGACGCCAGAGATGCTCCTCAAGCGTGTGGAGGCGCAGCTCCATCGTGGCGACATGCAGGCGGCGCAAAGAGCCCTCAACGAGCTGCCCGAGGCCCAGCGCCAGAGCTGGGAAGCCGTGGCACTGGAGGCCACGCTGCTGCTGCGCCAAGGCCGCACCGCCGAGGCCGGTGAACGCCTGCAAAGCAGCCCCGAAGCCGCCCATACGCCCGAGGCCATCTTTCGCCGCGCCGTGCTCGATCTCGCCATCTCACAGGATGAGGCGCAGCGCACACAAGCACGTCAAATCCTTTGGCAAACGGCGCGTGGCGATTCCGCGAGCCAGCGCCTCGCCCTGACTCTCCTCAGCCGCGATGCCAATCTCACTGCGAGCGAGGCGCAAGAGCTGCTCGAACTTGTGAAACAAATCTCCGCCTCCCAAGATCTGCGTCACGCCGCGCTGGCGCAGGTCATCCGCCTCTCACCGCAGCGCAAAGAAGCCCTCATCCAGGCCGAATCCGAGCGTGCCGCCACTTTGCCCGCCGAGCAGCAGGTGCGCCACCTCCTCTTCCTCGCCCAGCAGCAGGCACCACAGGCCATGCAGACCTTTCTTCGCGATCACGGCCGCCTTTTGGCCGCTGAACGGCCCGCCGACTACGTGAGCCTGCAATTAGAAATCCTCGCCAAAGCCAAGGACTGGCAAGCCGTGCGCCAAAAGCTCCAAACCAAGGCAGCACGCTATCTCAGCAAGCTCTCGCTCCATCTCTGGGAGGCCAACGCCACCGCCGCGCTGACCCCGGACAGTCCCCTCGTGCTGCAGCACCTCCAGCTCGCCTACGAAGCCGCTCAAAACAGCCGAAACCTCGCCGGAGCCGCCCGCGTGGCCGATGTGGCGCTCAATCTCCACCAGCCCGCCTTTGCCGCAGCTTGTTATGAAGAACTCGCCACGAAGCCTTTGGTGCCCGGTGGAAAAATAGTGCTCCTCGAAAAGGCCTTTCATGCACGGCTCGTCACCCGTGACACCCCAGCCCTGCGCCGCACCGCCCGCACCTTGGCCGGGCAATCTCCAGATCACCTCGGCCACGCCTACCGAGCCGACTATCTGGACATCCTTGATGGTGAGGGGCTGGAAATCCTTTTCGACCGTCTGAAAAGGCAAGACGAGGCTGCCGCCATGGATGCGGCTGCTCAGGCACGTCAGCGCCTGCTGAAAGCCATGGTCTTCCGCCACCTGGAGCACCCAGACCTCCTGCGACGCGAGCTGGCAGGTTTGGAGAACGCCACCTCATGGACCGCCGGCGAGCGCGCCGTGCTCGCCGGTCTGCTCGCGAAAGCGGGAGAAACCACCCGAGCCTTTCAACTCGTCGAAAACCTGCCCGCAGCCCTCCTGCTCCCCGAAGAAGCCGCGCTGCTGAAGCTGGCAAAGTAACCTTTACCGCTAGGCGTCACGGCTACGGCCAGGGGCGAGTCCCAACCGGAATGCAAGCGTCCGATCTACTCGAAGACCACCAACTACGGTCACTTCGGCAAGATCGACGACCAGGACATCACCTGGGAGCTCACCAACAAGGCTGAAGCTCTCAAGAAAGCCGCGAAGTAGTCCAAAGTTGCCCGGTTCCTGTGGAACCGGGTGGCGTTGTTCCGCAGGAACAAGGCAACTATCCTTCAAGCCACGCAGGGAAACCTGCGTGGCTTTTTTGCTTCTGCATTCTTACCTGTCTGGACTTGGCAGTGATGATGGATATGTCTTCGACCTCAAATAATGGGGCTGAGATTTTTGAATCCAGTCCCGCACCTCAAACGCATATCAGGCCGTGAATCGAGATGGAAACACCAGTTCCCAAAAAGCATCGTCCCGGCCGGCCTCCCAAGGTCTGCTCATGATCCGTCAGTGGCTCGACTCCGATTTTCGGCCGCCAGGAAGCCAGCCAGTCGAAGAGATGACGGACTCTGTGGACTGGAAGCGCTGCATTCCGTTCATTGTGCTGCACCTCGGTTGCTTGGCCTTCTTCTGGGTAGGTTTTAGCTGGGCGGCCTTGATTGCGGCTCTGCTGCTTTATGCGGTCCGCATGTTTGCCATCACCGCGTTTTATCACCGCTACTTTTCTCACCGAAGCTACCGCACCTCGCGTTTGATGCAGTTTTTGTTCGCTGTGGTGGGCAACACTTCATGTCAGCGTGGCCCCTTGTGGTGGGCGTCCGTGCACCGGCATCATCATCAGCACTCAGATGATGATCCAGACGTGCATTCACCGGTGAAACGTGGCTTCCTCTGGTCACACATCGGCTGGCTGACGAGCGCGAAGAACTTCCCGACCGACTACAGTCGCGTGCGTGACCTGGAGAAGTTTCCTGAACTCGTCTTCCTGAATCGCTGCGACCAGCTTGTGCCAATTCTTTACGGTGTGGCGCTTTGGCTCATCGGCGCGCAATTGGAGCGTTATGCGCCGGGTCTTGGGACCAACGGACCCCAGTTGTTTGTGTGGGGCTTCTTCATCAGCACCGTGTTTCTCTTGCACGCGACGTTCTTCATCAACTCGCTTGCCCATGTGTTCGGTAGTCGGCGCTTCAAAACATCCGATGACAGTCGCAACAGCTTTCTGCTAGCGTTGCTTACCCTCGGCGAGGGCTGGCACAACAATCATCATCGCTACGCTGCATCGGCACGTCAGGGTTTTTACTGGTGGGAGATCGATGTTTCCTATTACCTGCTGAAGATGATGTCCTGGGTCGGGTTGATCTGGGAACTCAAGGCAGTGCCTGCCAGCGTGTATCGTGAGGCACGTGAGCTGGAAACCACTCCACCGAACGTCGCATGAGCCGTCCACGCCTCGCCATCATCGGCACTGGCGTCGCCGGGCTCGGTTGCGGGCATTTTCTGCATCGCGAGTTCGATCTGACGCTCTTCGAGCAGAACGACTACGCCGGCGGTCACACGAACACGGTGAACGTCCTCGAACGCGGTCGCGAACTGCCGGTGGACACGGGTTTCATGGTCTTCAACCACGTGACCTACCCGCTGCTCACGCGGTTGTTCAAAGAACTCGACGTGGAGACGAAGCCGACATCGATGTCCTTCAGCGTCTCGCATCTCGAAAGCGGCATCGAATACAACGGCACCTCGCTCGGCCACCTGTTCGGGCAACGGCGTAACTTGCTGAGGCCGCGATTCTGGAAGTTCCTGACCCGCATCAACCGCTTCAACGCCGAGGCCATCGCCGCGCTCGATGATCCGACATATTCTCGCATGACTCTGGGCGAGTACGTCACTGCCCGCGACTACGGCGAGGATTTCCTCAATCTCTACATCGTGCCGATGTCCTCGGCGGTCTGGTCCACGCCGCCGGAGCTCATGCTGTCCTTTCCGGCGCTCACGCTGCTGCGATTCTGGCACAACCACGGCTTTCTCGGCCTGCACACGCAGCATCCGTGGTGGACGGTGACAAACGGCGCGAAATCGTATGTGAAAAAGCTCACCGCTCCGTTCAAGGAGAGCATTCGCCTCGGTTCACCGGTGATTCGGGTCGAGCGAGGCCCTGCGGGCGTGAAGGTGTTCACGCGCGATGGCGAAGCTGGTGTTTTTGACAAAGTCATCTTCGCCAGTCATGCCGACCAGACGCTGCGAATGATCGCCGATCCGACCGACTTGGAACGTGAACTGCTTGGATGCTTCCATTATCAGCCCAACATGGCCACGCTGCACACAGATGAGAGCTTCATGCCGAAAACGAAGCGGTGCTGGGCCTCGTGGAACTATCGCCTCAAGCCCACAAAGAATGGCTGCGTCGAGCCCAGCACGCATTACTGGATGAACAGCCTTCAAGGCGTCTCCGACACGACCAACTACTTTGTTTCGATCAACGCAGCAGACGAGATCGCCGAGGACAAAGTCATCAAGCGCATCGCTTATGAGCATCCGCTCTTCGACATGGCAGCGATTGACGCGCAGAAGCGCTTACCGGAGCTGAACCGACTTTCGCGCGACCAGACGACTTACTTTTGTGGGAGCTACTTCCGCTACGGCTTCCACGAGGACGCCTTCGGCTCCGCAGTGGCTCTGTGTCGTGACTTGCTTGGAAAGGAGCCGTGGTGATGCCCGCTTCGTCGCACATTTACGAATGCACGGTGATGCACCAGCGCCTGCGGCCAAAGCGCCACGGCTTTTCCTACCGTGTGTTCTATTTGTGGCTCGATCTGGATGAAATCGACTCGTTGGACGCCGATCTGACCCTCTTCAGTCGCAATCGCTTCAATCTGTTCTCCTTTCACGACCGCGATCACCTCGGCGGCGGGCATGAAAACATCAAAACCGGGCTGTTGGCCGAATTGGCGTCCCGTGGCATCGACACCAGTCGCATCGCCTCGATCAAGATGCTAGCGTTTCCGCGCGTGCTTGGCTACGTCTTTAATCCAGTCACATTCTTCTACGCCTTCGCGGCCGATGGCAAACCGCTGTGCGCACTGACGCAGGTCACGAACACCTTCCTCGAGCAGAAATTCTATCTGATGCCCGAACCGGGCGCGGACGGCTTCACGCTCATCACGCCGAAGCTGTTCTATGTTTCGCCCTTCTCGGCCTTGGACCTCAAATTCGACTTCCACTTGAGGGTGCCAGCCGAAAAGCTGCACATTGCCGTCGATGACGCGGACGATGATGGGAAGATGCTCATGAGCTTGCTCACCGGCACGCGTCGTGAACTCACCAACGCCGCGCTCTTGGCCTGTGCGCTGAAATACCCGCTGCTGACGCTGAAAGTCATCTTCCTCATCCACTGGCATGCGCTGCTGCTCTGGCTGAAGCGCGTGCCGTGGTTCGCCAAAAGCGCCAACCGCGATCTCCAGCAAGCGGTTCTGCGTCCGCATCATTCCATCCTCCCTGCCAAATCATGAACACCACCCTGACTCTCGACTCAACGCCCGCCATTCCGCAGGCCGGCACCGCAAAAACCGGCTTCTACGAGTGGCTCGTGCTGCAGAGCTTCAAGCCCTTCGTGCATGGCGGCATGCGCCTGGTGTATCCGGATGGACGCACGCGCGTGTTTGGTGCTCCTGGCGCTGAAATCACAGCAGAAATGCGTGTCCGCAGCGTGGAGTTCTTCAAGCGATGCGCTCTTTATGGCAATGTCGGTTTTGGCGAAGCCTACGTCGATGGCGACTGGGACACCGACAGCATCGCGGATGTGATCTCGTGGTTCATTCTGAACCTGTCGAAGACTCAGGGCTCGCGCACCTCGTCGGGGAAAGTGGCGTTCGTGAACTTACTCAACGTCGTAAATCGCATCCAGCACCTACTGCGGCCGAACAGCGTCACCACGAGCCGGCGGAACATCTCCGAGCATTACGACCTCGGGAACGACTTCTACTCGCTCTGGCTCGACGAGACCATGACCTACTCCGCCGCCCGTTTTGAGTATGCCGGGCAACCGCTCGCCGAGGCGCAGGCGTCGAAATACGAGGCGCTGTGCCAGAAGCTCCAGCTCAAGCCCGGGGACCACGTGCTCGAAATCGGCTGCGGCTGGGGCGGATTCTCCTGCCACGCGGCGAAACACCACGGTGTGCGCGTCACTGCGGTCACCATTTCGCAGGAGCAGCACAAATTCGCCACCGAGCGTGTTGCGCGCGAAGGTTTGTCGGATCAAATCGAGATCCGGCTGCAGGATTACCGCCACATTTCCGGCCAGTTCGACAAAATCGCCTCCATCGAGATGCTGGAGGCCGTAGGGGACAAATTCCTCGAGACCTACTTCGCAAAATGCGCCGAGGTGTTGAAGCCGGAAGGGCTGCTGGCCTTCCAGATGATCACGGTGGCTGACTGTCAGCACAAAGGCCTACGCAAAGGCGTGGACTGGATCCAAAGGCACATCTTCCCCGGATCGCTGCTGCTCAGCGTTGGCCGCGTGAACGAAGCGATCAACCGCACGAGCGATCTCTTCATGCACGGCCTCGAAGACCTCGGTGCTTCGTATGCGAAAACGCTGCGGCTGTGGTTTGACCGCTTCAACGCGAAGCTCCCAGAAGTGAAGGCGCAGGGCTTTGACGAGCGCTTCATCCGCAAGTGGAACTTCTACCTCCAATACTGCGATGCGGCCTTCGCCACGCGGAACATCAGTGTTGTGCAGGCGGTGTACACGCGGCCGAACAACACCACGCTTCACCAAGCCTTTTGATCGCCATGATCTGGTTTCTGCGCTGCTTTTTCATCGTCGTGCTGGTCTCGATGCTCGCGGTCACGAGCTGGGCATCGATGCATTGCGCCCTTTGGGAGATTCCCGGTAGCGTCGGCGGTCATCCGTGGTTCATCGCCACGTTGTTTGACACCTACTGGGCCTTTTTGACTTTCTACTGCTGGCTCGCCTACAAAGAGCGCACGTGGCTGGCTCGCGTTGGCTGGCTGTTGGGTATCCTGCTGCTCGGAAACATCGCCATGGCCGCCTACATGCTCATCTTGCTCTTCCGCGTGCGGCCCGATGCGCGGATGGAGGACCTTCTTTTGCGCCAGTCATGACGGACGCCGTCCAGCAAGAATCTCTTTGGCGGCGCTGGGTGTTGAAGCCGGTGATCACACAACTCACCCAGGGCATCACGCCTGCGAAAATCGCGCAGGCCATCGCCTTTGGCGTGACGATCGGTTTGTTTCCGCTGCTCGGCACACCGACCTTGCTCTCGCTGGCGTTAGGTGTGCCGCTGAAGCTGAACCAACCGGTGCTGCAAGTGTTTCGTGAGCTGAGTTATCCACTGCAACTCGCCACCGTGCTCCTCTTCATGCGCGCCGGTGAATCGCTGTTTAGCGCCGAACATGTGCCGCTGTCGATTCCCATGCTCATGGAGCGGTTTTTCGGCACGCCAGGCCAGTTTCTCGCCGATTTCGGCATGATCGGTCTGTACGCCGTGGTGGTCTGGCTGCTCATCGCGCCGGTTTTGTTCGGAGTGATCTATTTCGTCAGTCGGCCGATCATCGAGCGGCTTTCGCAACATCTTCCACGCACCCGTCATGCCACCTGACTTCTGGTTTTTGATCGCCGTCGGCGCAGTCGTTGCCTTCGTGCTGTTTGGCCTCACTTGGCTGCTCAGCTTGCGACTGAACAACTTCAGCTTCGTTGATGTGACGTGGTCCTACGCGCTCGCGGTGATCGCGCCGGTGTATGCGTGGCTCGGCGGTGGCTTCACATCGCGAAAGCTGCTCGCGCTTACCATGGCGCTGCTGTGGAGCCTGCGTTTGGGCACCTACCTCTTCTTCCGCGTCAAAAAACACCATCCGCATGAAGATGTGCGTTACGAGGTGCTGCGGGAGAAATGGAAGGCCAGCTTGGCGCGCAGTTTCTTCTTTTTCTTCCAAGCGCAAGCCGTGCTGATTGTGCTGCTGGCCGTGCCAGTGCTGCTCGCCTGTGTGAATCCGGCTCCGGAGATTGGAAGCATTGAGTGGATCGGCTTTACCGTGTGGCTCATTGGCCTGAGCGGTGAAGCGCTCAGCGACGCGCAAATGAAGCGCTTCAAAGCTGATCCGGCTAGCAAGGGTAAGGTCTGCCAGGTCGGCCTGTGGCGCTATTCGCGGCATCCGAACTACTTCTTCGAGTCGGTCGTGTGGTGGGGCTTCTGGCTTTTTGCCTGCGGTTCGCCTTGGGGCTGGGCGACGATCTACGCACCTGCGATGATTTTGTACTTCTTGCTCCGTGTCACCGGCATCCCCCTCACGGAGGAATGCGCGGTGCAGTCAAAGGGCGACCTCTACCGCGAGTATCAGCGCACCACGAGCGCCTTCGTGCCGTGGTTTCCGAAAAACTGAATCCACCTGCCCCTCTCAAGCGAATTCCGCACCGTCATGAGCACCATCAACGCTATCCTCGCCAAGAACATCCTGCCTGATGCCATGATTCGGCTGGGCATCCGCCAGCGGCTGGCCGAGACGCTGCGGGAGCACAAAAAGCCCACGGTCGAGGCCCAACGCGCCGCTTTGCTGCGCTATGTGCAGGAGCTGAAGGGAATGCCCGTCGCCATCGCCACGGACGAAGCGAATGAGCAGCACTACGAGGTGCCAACGCGCTTCTACCAACTTGTGCTCGGCAAGCACCTCAAGTACAGCAGCGGTTACTGGCCGGATGAATCGACCACGTTTGATGAATCCGAGGCGGTGATGCTCAAACTGACTTGTGAGCGTGCCGACTTGCAGGACGGGCAGCGCATACTCGAGCTCGGCTGTGGCTGGGGCTCGCTGTCGCTGTGGATGGCCGAGCATTATCCGAACGCGCAGATCACCAGCGTCTCGAATTCACGCACGCAGAAGCAGTTTATCGACGCCGAGGCCGCGAAACGCGGCCTGAAGAACCTCACGATCATCACTGCCAACATGATCCACTTTGAGGGCGTGGGAGAAGGTATCTTCGACCGCTGCGTGTCGGTGGAGATGTTCGAGCACATGAAAAACTACCAGGAGCTGCTGCGCCGCATCTCCACATGGCTGAAGCCGGGCGGGAAGCTCTTCGTGCACATCTTCACTCACCGCGAGTATGCCTACCACTACGAGGTTCGTAGCGATGACGACTGGATGGCGAAATACTTCTTCACCGGCGGCCAGATGCCCAGCGACGACCTCCTGCTCTACTTCCAGGACCATTTGAAGATCGAGGATCACTGGTGCGTAAGTGGTCAGCACTACAGTCGAACCAGCGAGGCTTGGCTGGCGAAAATGGACGCTCATAAGGCCGAAATCCTGCCGCTGTTCGCCGAAACTTACGGCAAAGAGAATGTCACACGCTGGTGGGTGTGGTGGCGTCTCTTCTTCCTCGCTTGCGCCGAGCTCTGGGGCTATCGCGGCGGCGAGGAGTGGATCGTTTCGCACTATCGCTTTGTGAAGCCATGAAGATCCCAGTGTTCATCGGCGGTTTGATTCTGAGCGCAGCTTCTGCCTTTGGAAACTTCGCGGAGCTGGTGAAACAAGGCGACGAGTATGATGCGCAGTTCAAAGCGGAGGCGGCGCTGCAATACTACCTGCCTGCGGATAAGTTGAAGCCGGACGATGCCCCGCTGCTGGTGAAGATCGCGCGGCAGTATGTTTATCGCATGTCGGAGCTGTCGGCGAAGGCCGACCAGTTGAAGTCAGGCCGAAAGGCTCTCGGTTACGCGGAGCGTGCGGTGAAGCTAGATCCGAAGGAATGCGACACGCATCTCGCGCTGGCGATCTGCCTCGGGAAGCTCACGCCGCTGATGAGCAACAAGGAAGGCATCGAGGCCTCACGTCGCATCAAAACCGCCGCAGAGGCCGCGGTGAAGCTCAATCCCAAAAACGACTACGCCTGGCATCTGCTCGGCCGCTGGCATCAGGAACTGGCCCAGATCGGCGGAGTCACACGTGCGGTGGCCTTGATCGTTTATGGTGGGCTTCCGTCGGCCTCGTATGATGAGGCGGTGAAGTGTTTTCAGAAGGCCAACTCGCTGAATTCCGCCCGGCTGCTGCATGTGGTCGAACTCGGTCGCACCTATGCTTTGATGGGTCGGGAAGAAGAGGCTCGAACCTGGATCAACCGCGGTCTGGCGATGCCGGACCGCGAAAAAGACGATGCTGAGACCAAGCAACGAGGTCGGAAGACATTGAAGACGCTCGGTTGACGGGCACCTGCCTCAGAGGCCTTTCGGCTCCTGCAGAGGAATGTCCAAGACGCAGGGCGCGTGATCAGAAAGTCGGTGGCCCACGTCGTCGAGGAATCCGCTGAGTGTCTCACCAAAGTGTGGAGCCAAGCGATATGAGTCTTGATTTGGCTGTGCCGAAGGCGGGGCTTTGACAAAGATCCAGTCAAGACGGCCGAGGCCAAAGGGGCCGATGGGGCGCGTCACCCGGAAACTTGGCGTGTGCCCTTTGATGGCCTTTTCGTTTGAGTTCGCCAGGGTGGCTGTGGAGCGGTTGATCGAGCGATCACGGTCGCCCCGAAAATCAAAACGGCCACCATCGGCGAATCGGAAGTCGCGCACGCGGTTGAACAGGCTGCGGCTCCGGTTTGGCAAGATCATGGGGATGTGCGGTGCCATGGGGCTGTGCAGGTTTTTGAAATTGTTCAGCAAAATGCGGCCGGAATTCACCACGACTGGCACGGTCATGAGCACGTTCATGCCAACACCGAACCAGTTCTGTGAGTCCATGGTGGTGCGTGCCAGCACGCGTGTGGTGGAGGTGGGACTGAGATCGACCTTGGAGGTGTTGTGATCACCCGCCATGACGACGGTGTGGGGCATGTCCTTGATGTAGTCGAGGATCTCCGCCATCTGGGCGTCCCGGTCCTGCGGCCGTGCTTTGATCTCCAGATGGTTGTGGATGACAGTCAACGTGTTGTCCGGGATGCCGGGGACCTCGAGATCGACGCGGAAGAAGATGCGGCCGCCGATCTTCATCTCCCGCACCGCCTTGTTCTCAAAAACGATCTCGGTGGCGAAACGACGCGTGTCCTCCATCAGCGCCGTCTCCTCCTTTTCACCCTCAAACCAGTCGTAGGGCTGCGTTTGAAGCTGGAAGCAGGTGGCGTTCTTGATGGGATAACGCGACAGCACCGCGAGACCGAAGACGCCTTTGTAGCGGGCAGGATCGGGCTTCGCCGTGCTGCCTTGACTGGAAGATGGCTCGAGTCCGAGCATCACCGGGTCAATTTCGAGCTGCTGCGGCGCATAAGCGTAGTTCATTCCCAAAGCCTGGGCGATCTCACGCGCCGCATCGCGATAGCCGGAGCGGGTGACGCCCAGATCCATCTCCTGAAGCAGGATGACATCGCTGGAGGCCAGGCGTTCCCGTTCGCGCAGCAGTTCCTCGCGTTTTTTTCCGATGATGTCCGGGCCGAGCAGTTTTTCATAGTCGGTGGCCGAACGCAGGGCTTGGGCGGCTTCGCGGGCACGCAGAGATTTCTCGATGTTCCAGGTGGCCACCCGGATGAATTCACCGAGCGACTCGTTCTCGGCGCGTGCAGGCCGTTTGCCACGATACCAAGCCTCGTTGGAGATGATCGGTCGGCTGAAAAAACGCCGCAGCTTGTCCTCCAGCGCTCCGCCGGGCTTTGGCTGCATCGCCAGGCTCTTGAGTTCGGTCAGGGTGAGAAAATCCGCTCTCTGATGACGCGGCCCAGTTCTGGTAAACCCACGCACCGGCTCACGTGCAGCGATCTGAGTGTGTTTGATGTTCTTCTTTGGCAGTGATCCGCAAGAAGTCAGCAGCAATGGCAACAAGAGGAACGGTTTGAGCAGGCAATGATTCATGAGCGCGGCCCATCTTATCCGCAAATGTGCAGCATGTCCCCTGAATCGAGCCAAAGAAAAAGGGAGGCTGTCTCCAGCCTCCCTTTGTGAGTTGTTTGGAAATCGTTTCGATCAAGCCAGCGCCTTTGCGACCGCGTCGGCGGTGATGCCGAGCTCTTTGAAGACGGTGTTACCGGGAGCGCTCATGCCGAAGCGGTCTATGGAGATGATCTGGCCGTTGGTGCCGACATATTTCCACCACAGGCCGCTGACGCCTGCCTCGATGGCGATGCGCTTCGTGCAGGCGGCGGGGAGGACGCTTTCGCGATACTCGGCGCTCTGACGGTCGAAGCGTTCAAAGCAGGGCAGGCTGACGACGCGGACGCCGGGCTTGCCTTTGGCACCTTCGACGGCCCATTGAACTTCGGAGCCGGTAGCGATGACGATGGCTTCCAGCGGTGCGGTTTCCTTCACCAGGACGTAACCGCCCTTCAGAGCGCCTTCGCGACGTGTGGCTGCGCTGGCGTGGCCCTGATGGGGCAGGTCCTGACGGCTCAGAGCGAGCAGTGTCGGACCATCGGCACGGCTGAAAGCAGCCGCGAAGGAGGCGGCGGCCTCCTCAGCATCGGCGGGGCGGAAGACATCGAGATTCGGGATGACGCGCAGGCCGCTGACGGTTTCCACGGGCTGGTGCGTCGGGCCGTCCTCACCCACGCCGACGGAGTCGTGCGTGAAGATGTAGGTGACGGGCAGTTTCGCGAGAGCCGCGATGCGGATGCTGGGACGGCAGTAGTCGGCGAAGACCAAGAAGGTCGCGCCGCTGGCCAGGAAGAGGCCGTCGTAGGCGATGCCGTTGCAGATCGCGCCCATGGCGTGCTCACGGATGCCGAACCAGATGTTGCGACCGGTCGGATTCGCGGCGCTGAAGTCGCCTTGGCCGGCGAGGTAGTTTTTGGTGGAGCCAAAGAGGTCCGCGCTGCCAGTGACGAGATGCGGCACGGCCTTGGCGATGTGATTGAGGATCTCGCCACCGCTGTTGCGCGTGGCGGCTTTGCCTTCGGCGGGATACTCCGGCACGACTTTGAGCAGATCCTCGGCCTTGAGCGTGCCGTTGCGCGCGGCGTCGAGCTGCTTGGCGAGTTCAGGGTTTGCGGCGCTCCAGGCGGCGAATTTGTTGCTCCACTCGGCATGTGCGGCGGCACGCTTGGCCTTCAGGTCGGCAAAGTAGGCCTTCACGTCATCGCTGACGTGGAAATGCGTGCCCTCGGGGATGCCGAGGCCCTTTTTCGCGGCATCGACGAACTTCGCGCCACCTTCGCCGTGGCCTTTGGCCGTGCCGGCGACTTCGGGGATGCCTTTGCCGATCACGGTCTTCGCGATGATGATCTTCGGCTTGCCGTTGTCGTTCTTCTTCGCGGTTTCGATGGCGGAGAGGATCGCGTCGAGGTCGTGGCCGTCGATGGTCACGGCGTCCCAACCGAGTGCGGTGTAAAGCGCTTGCGTGTCCTCGCTTTGCGTGACTTTCGCCATCGCGTCGAGCGTGACGTCGTTGCTGTCGAAAATGAGGATCAGGTTGTCGAGCTTGTTGTGCGCGGCGAACGCCACGGCCTCACGTGCCACGCCTTCCTGAAGGCAGCCGTCGCCGGCGAGGGCGAAGATGTGGTTGTCGATGATCGTGTGCCCGGCGGTGTTGTATTTGGCCGCGGCCATCTTGCCGGAGAGCGCATAGCCCACTGCGTTGCCGACCCCCTGGCCCAGCGGACCGGTGGTGGACTCCACCCCGGGTGTTTCATGGAACTCAGGATGTCCTGGCGTGATGGAATGCAGCACGCGGAAGTTTTTCACCTGCTCCAGCGGCACATCGTAGCCGCTCAGGTGCAGCCAGCCGTAGATGAACATCGAGCCGTGGCCGGCACTGAGGATGAAGCGGTCACGATTGAGCCATTTCGGATCAGCCGGATCGCACTGGAGCGCCTGGCCGAAAAGAACGGCGCCGATTTCCGCCGCGCCGAGCGGCAGGCCGAGGTGGCCGGAAGAGCACTTGTGGACCGCATCCATGGCGAGACCACGGGCTTCATTGGCGGCTTTGGCGAGGAGGGGCTTGTTCATAAAACGAGGGAGCGGGGAGCTGTGAGCGTAGGGGGTTGAAGAACGCGCCAGAGGCGGCCAGGCGCAGAGGGCGTGTTCCTTACCGGAGCGGGGGGCGGTTTCAAGGTCGAAAACTGGGGGGAATCGGCCCTTTTGGGGCATGCAGCCGCCCCGTGTGCTTGAGAGCATCCGTAGTGGCCTTTAGCTGGCCAGGTGACGTTGAATCGTCCGCAAACTAAACCCTCAAGCCGTAAAACCGCGTCGCATTGCCGCTCCACAGCTTGCGCTGCTCGTTGGCGGGGCGCGAGGAGACGATTTGCTTCAAGGCGTCCACCCAGCCGCGCAGCGGGCTGCCGAGGAGGCACACGGGCCAGTCGCCGCCGAAGAAAACGCGGTCTGGTCCGAAGGCGTCGAGGCAGTGATTGACGACGGGCGCGAGGTCTTCCGCCTGCCATTTTCCCGGCGGGACGAAGGCCACGATGCCGCTGATCTTGCACATCACGCCGGAAACTGCGGCGATGGCGTCGATGCCGCGCTTCCATGCGTCAGGTGTGCAGCTTCGTTTCAATCCGGGGCCGAGTTTCGCGTTGAAGGCCTTGGGATCACCGTTGCCGCAGTGGTCGAGCACGAAACGCGTGTCCGGGCATTGCTGGATCAGCTTCGCGCCATCCTGCAGCTCGGTGGGACGCATGGTAAGTTCAAAGTTGAGGCCGTGTTTGCCGAGTGTGCGCACGCCACGCACAAATTCGCGGCCCAGGCAAAAGCCGGCAGGTGTTGAAGGACCGTGCAGCACTTGGCGCAGCCCTTTGACGATGCCGTTGCTAGCATAGCGCTTCACGTAGCCCTCAAAATCGTCCGATGCGGGCCGTCCGCCGATGGTGGCGGCGATGGTCGGGGTGTTTCCAGCACGGCATTGCGCCACGATGCCGTCGGCTTCCTTGATGTGGTCTTCAGGGGCCACATCGACCTCCATGTAAACCGCCTTCATCTTCAGGCCGGCGCAGGCTTTTTGATAATCGGCGGTCAGAAAGTCATCCCGCAGCACTTCTGGCGCGCCTTTGAGCCATGGCAGGTTCAAGGCCCGCCGGTCCCAAAGGTGCTGATGCGTGTCGATGATCAGCGCATCGGGGGCTTGGAAGCTCGCGCAGGAGGCGAGGGTGCTGGAGGAGGCGGTGTGGAGAAACTGGCGGCGGTTCATCGTGGTGAAGGCTGTACGCTGGCCGGCGGGAAGATTTCACCGGGATTTGCCGGCGCGGCAATCTCCGCTACTCTCCGCGCCGTTCATGCCCCCCGCGTTCCATCTCCCGCTCGCCGCCGTCAACTTTCTCGACTTTTCCTGGATCAACAGCCCCGAGGCCTGGGTGGCCATGCTGACGCTCACCGTGATGGAGATCGTGCTCGGCATCGACAACATTGTCTTCATTTCCATCCTTGTGGACAAGCTGCCGGAGCCGGAGCGGCCCCGCGCACGCTTGCTCGGCCTCGGGTTTGCGATGATCACACGCATCCTGCTGCTGCTGTGCATCTCATGGGTCATCCAACTCAAGGATCCGCTGTTCGCCGCGTTCGGACATGAGATTTCGGGCAAGGATCTCGTGCTCATCCTGGGCGGACTATTCCTGCTCTACAAGGCCACCGTCGAGATTCACCACAAGGTCGAAGGTCATGCCGAGGAGGAGCAAACAGCCACCGGGAAAGCCGCACTGGGGGCCATCCTCGTGCAGATCGCCATTCTCGACATCGTCTTCTCTCTCGACTCGGTCATCACTGCTGTGGGCATGGTGGAGCACATCACGGTCATGGTGGCCGCCGTGCTCATCTCGGTCGGCTTCATGATGTTCTTTGCCAGTTCCGTGAGTAACTTCATCAGCGCACATCCCACGGTGAAAATGCTCGCGCTGTCCTTCCTGCTGCTCATCGGCACCACGCTCGTCGCAGAGGGCTTCCACGTTCACTTCTCGAAGAACTACGTCTATTTCGCCATGGCGTTCTCGGTCTTCGTCGAGACGCTGAACATCCGCATGAAGAAAAAAGCGGTCGCCGAGAAGGCCGCGTAACGGTTTGGCAAAAATGGCACGTTTTTGTGCCGCAAGAGGGCCATTTCTGGCACAAAGACGCCCTGTGTGAGGGCAGTCGCGCGATCATCTTTGGCGTCTGGAAGCCAGTAAAATCAGGGATTCCACGGCCGGCTCGTCGTGGCTGGCACGGCTGATGCAGAAGTATGGGGCGGAACTCATTCCAAACCCAAACACTCAAACCAATCCATCCAGCCATGAAACTCATCCGCTCCTCCCCCTCCGCACTCGCCCGTGTCTCCGACTTCGACGAGTGGTTCCGCCATCCATTCGCTGGCCTGCCCTCCTTCAGCCACTTCTTCAACAACCTCAGCGAGGTGTTTCCAGGCGTGACCAGCGACAAACTGGCCGTCGATGTCCATGAGGACAAAGACGCCTTCCACGCCAGCTTTGAAGTGCCCGGCGTGAAAAAGGAAGACGTCAAAATCGAGCTGAACAACGGCATGCTCACCGTCAGCGCCGAAAAGCGCGAGAAGAACGGCGACAACGAAAGCAGCTACAGCCTCAGCCGCTCCGTCTCCGTGCCGGAAGGCGTGAACGCCGACGGCATCAACGCCAAGCTCGAGGACGGCATCCTGCGCGTCACGCTTCCGAAGGCCGAGCACCGCAAACCCCGCACCATCGCCCTGAACTAACCCATCACATCCAACTTCTCACCTTTGACCCATCATGAACGCCACCTGTTCCCCCTCCACCAGCGCTCCTTCCGCCACCTCCGGTGTCACCGAGTCGCTCCGCAAACCGCTCTACAACGTCAACGGCAATGCGAACGCCTATGAAGTCCGCGTCGAACTTCCCGGCGTGCCAAAAAACGGCGTGAAGCTCGATCTCGAGGACAACATCCTCAGCGTGCGCGGCGAGCGCAGCACCTCCGTGCCAGAAGGCATGAAGACGCTCCACCGCGAGCTTTCCTCGCTCAACTACCTCCTCCGTCTGCGCCTGAACACGCCGGTGGACGAGGACAAGATGACCGCGAAGCTCGAGGATGGCGTGCTCACCATCGCCCTGCCGATCAAGCAGGCCGCCAAGCCGCGCCAGATCACGATCCAGTGATTGTTGTTCATGGATAGCCTCCCTCGCCGCCCGCATCACCGATTTGAGTGATGCGGGCGTTTCCTTTTTTGCCTTCCCGTCTGGCGCGATCTCGGCTAGTAGCGTTTCCATGTCCTCCGAAGCGACTCCCGCCAAACCCTGTCACGGCAACCACTGGCCCATCGTCATCGCCCTCGCCGCCGGTGTCGGCGTCGGCATGATCCTCCAAAAGATCGCGCATCCTGCCGAAGGAGCCGCACCGGAGTGGATCAAGACGGTGATCGAGTCCTGCCGCTTCGTTTCGGACCTGTTCTTGCGGGGTTTGAAGATGGTCATCGTGCCGCTCGTCGTCGCCAGCATCATCAGCGGCATCGCGGGGCTGAAATCGCTCGATGGATTTGCCCGCATGGGATTGAAAACGTGGGCTTACTACATCCTCGGCAGCCTCACCGCCGTGTGTGTCGGGCTTTTCATGGTGAACACCATCAAGCCCGGTCTCGGTAGCGATGGAAAATCGAATCCCACGCTCGCTGCTGCCATGGATGCGGCCAAAACCGGCAAAAATGCCCAGGAAGTCGGTAACGTGATGAAAAAGGCCGAAGGCGGCGCGGCTTCGCTGCTCGACATCGTGCGCCGCGCCATCCCCACGAACATCATCCAGGCCTGCGCCGAGGGTGATCTGCTCGCCATCATCGTCGTGAGCATCCTGTTTGCGGTCGCAATGGTGCTCGTGCCCACCGGCCCCCCCGTGGTGCTGCGTGATTTCTTCAACCAGCTCACCGATGTGATGACGCTCATCACCACCTGGGTGATGAAGTTCACGCCGCTCGCGGTGTTTTGTCTCGTCATCCCCGCCATCGCCGAAGTCGGTGTGGGCGTGCTGCAAAACCTCGTGCCCTACGTTTTGACCGTCGTTGGCGCTTTGCTGCTGCACACCCTTGTGGTGCTCCCCATCGTGCTCAATGCGGCAGGCATCTCGCCGGTGCAGCACTTCAAAAACATGAGCGACTCGCTGCTGATGTCCTTCTCCACCGCGTCCTCCAGCGCCACCATTCCCGTCACGATGCGCTGCATCATGGAGGAATCGAAGGTCAGCGAGCGCGTGGCCTCCTTTGTCATTCCGCTGGGTGCCACGGTGAACATGAACGGTACCGCGCTCTACGAATGTGTGGTCGTCGTCTTCGCCGCGCAGGTGCTCGGCATCGACCTCAGCCTCACGCAGCAGTTTCTCGTCGTCCTGCTCGCCCTCGTGAGCAGCATCGGTGTCGCCGGCATCCCGGCGGCCAGTCTGGTCGCCATCATCATCATCATGCAAAACGCCGGCTTCAGCGAAGATGCCATCAAAGCCTCCCTCGGCCTCATCCTCACCATCGACCGCCCCCTCGACATGGCCCGCACGACCGTGAACGTCTTCGGCGACACCGTCGGCGCGGTATTGATCGCGAAGTCGGAGGGGGAGACTCTCGACAGTTGAGCCTCATGGAGCGGCACGTGCGAATTGCCGCAGAAGTCGTCGGGACTTGGCAAGTCCCGCTCCTTGTTGCACAGAACGTTTTTCCATGAGTCAGACCGCCAATCTCCACATCGCCTCCAACATCGCTTTGCCATCGCCGCGCTCGATGGTGGCTGAAATCGCGCCGACGGAGGCGCAGACAGCCTTCATCGCCGAATCACGCCGCGAAATCCGCGACATCTTGTTTGGCAAAGACTCACGGTTCCTGGTCGTGCTCGGTCCGTGCTCGATTCATGATACCGAGGCAGGTTTGGAGTATGCGCGAAAGCTCGCCGCACTAGCGCGGGAGCTCAAAGACCGGCTTTGCCTCGTGATGCGCGTCTATTTCGAGAAACCGCGCAC
>Ga0169931_10002088_pt1 | contig 32861 bp, 22 predicted proteins | sample Kivu_15m_20L_FD_129675 | JGI IMG/M metagenome (GOLD analysis project Ga0169931, IMG submission 129675) | Freshwater microbial communities from Lake Kivu, Western Province, Rwanda to study Microbial Dark Matter (Phase II) - Kivu_15m_20L... | ecosystem: Environmental > Aquatic > Freshwater > Lake...
TATAGATGCTTGTCTCGGATCCCTTGATTCCATAAGTGCTTGTGGGGATTGGGGAAAAATTAACCTCTTGAAGCAGTTCGTTATCCGCCCAAATTCGAAAACTGGAGGAGCTGTTGGATTGACTCATCAGGCGTGCATGGAGGATCCAGGGTGCAGAGGCACTACTGATTTTGCCATAAGAGATGGCCAAACTTTGGCCTTGGCGAATGGGTAGTGAATACCAAGATCTTCCCGAGTTGAGCAGGTTGATTTTTTCTTCTTTGAGCGAAAAAAGTTGGTACCAAACCGACTGAGCAGGGGAGGGATCTACTTTTCCAGAAACTATTTCAATTCGCTTAGGCAAGGACTTTTGGGCCAGTACATAGCGAAGGGTGTCTGTGTAGAAGTGGTGTATGTAGCTTAGTTCACCTGGGTTGGAAAAACCGCCTTGATTTGGCCCTTCCAAATAAAAATAAAGTTGATCTGCTTGCAACCAAGAAGGAATTTCTTGTGGGCGAAGTTGGCTGGAATCCAACTGTTGGGGGAGCATGCCTGGGTAACCATAAATTGCTACTTCTTCCAAGCGTTGAAATCCGAGTTTGCGCGCTTGATCCGCGCTTAGCGTGTAGATCCCCGCTTCTGTCACTCCAGCCGTGTACCGAAAAGTCTGGGAAAAAGCGGTATGGCAAAAAAGTCCCAGAAAAATCAATAGGGAACAGAATTGCCGCTTCATTTTTTGAGTAACACTTGTTCTAATCCAGACAGCAGGAGGTATGCTACTATAATTAAGGGAATACCCGCTAATTGTAACCAGGCGAATAAAAAGCCTCCCATGCAGAGCAAGGTGTAGCGGTAGGTATTGGCTGCAAAACTTGAATTTTTGAACTTCAAAGCGATCAATGAAAGTTCGGAAACCAGAAGAATACTTGTTGCCCAAGCGATCACCACCAGTGCGATTGGGCTAGTTACCCAAGGCGCCAATGCGGACCAGTGGGCCACCAAGTGAGGTAGCGTAGAGAGCAAAAGGGCATTGGCTGGGGTAGGAAGTCCAATGAATCGATCACTTTGTCGGATATCTAGATTGAATTTGGCTAGTCTGTAGGCTGAAAGCATGGGTACAATCAGCGTCAAATAGGGAAGAACTTGGGAGTCTGTTTGAGACTTGGTCAAGGAATACAAAAGAATCCCTGGCAATACCCCAAAGGATACCACGTCTGCCAAGGAGTCCAACTCCTTTCCCATGTCACTTTGAACCTTCAACAGGCGGGCGGCAAAGCCATCTAGAAAATCAAACCCAGCAGAAAGAATTACAAAATAGGCTCCATAAAGGACCTGTCCCTCAAGCACCCAGAGAATCCCCAACACTCCAGACAGGAGGTTCAACAGGGTAATGAAGTTGGGTAATTGTGCTTTTAGGTTCATGAATGTGCCTTTAGCCCTACAAATGGGTTGTTCTTTTTTTCATAGCCTATGCTGGTCTCAGGACCATGCCCTGGATAAACCAAGGTCTCTTCTGGAAGAACAAATAGCTGAGATTTGATCTTTTCAAGGAGCAGGGCATGGTTTCCTCCAGGAAGGTCTGTCCGGCCAATACTACCTCTGAAAAGCGTATCCCCTGCAATGCAGCGCTTGCTTTCCTCATGGTAGAACACCAAATGACCGGGTGCATGACCTGGAACGAAAATGCAGCGCAACTTTTCCTTGCCTACAAAAATATACTGTCCTTGCAACAGAAAGGAACTGGCTTCGGAAGGAACATAGTCCCGAAAGCCATAGTTGGGCGCATACACTTCCACGGATTTCAAGACGGGAACTTCTAGGGCGTGGATTTGAAGGGGCACTTGAAATTGCTCCATCGCCCAAGCATTTCCGAGTACGTGGTCGATGTGGCAATGGGTATTGAGCAATTGGGTGACTTGCAAGTTCTGATCATTTACAAATGCCTCTAGTTCCCTTTTTTCTTCAGGAGTATAGCACCCTGGATCAATGAGCGTGGCTGTTCCCTCATCATCGTACAGTAGGTAACTGTTCTCTTGAAATGGGTTGAAGGTGAAGCACTTGATGTGGAGCATGCGAAAAGTCAACAAGATTAAAGCAAAGTAAAGAATTATGGGCTTAATTTAGGACATGGAAATTGATTTTTTAATCATTGGACAAGGTTTGGCCGGCTCGGCCTTGGGCTACCGTTTGATTCAAGAAGGAAAAAAAGTAATCCTGATTGATCAGCCCGAAAGGAATAAAAGTAGCCGTGTCGCTGCGGGATTATTCAATCCAGTTACGGGCAGGAAAATGGTCAAGACCTGGAGGGGGGAAGTTTTGTTTCCCGAGATCATTCCATTTTACCAGAAATTGGAAGAGGTGACAGGGAAAAAGTTGCTCACCCTCCAGCCCATCTACCGTCCATTTCTTTCCATCGAAGAGCAAAATGAATGGATGGGACATTCCAGTGATCCAGAAATCCAGCCTTTTCTAAACCAAATAGAGGTTTCAAGCCAGGATGCTCGTCTCAAAGATTCTTTTGGAGGAGTTTTACTTCAGTATTCCGGTTGGCTGGACATTCCCGCTTTATTGGAAGGAATGGCCAACTATTTTGGAGATCGATTGATTCAAGAAGAATTTCAAGAGGAGGAATTGATGCAGGAAGGGAGTGCCTGGCAGTACAAGCAGTGGAGGGCGAAAGCCTTGATTTATTGCAATGGATTAGGGGCCATGCGTTCCCGATTTTTTTCATTCTTGCCATTTGCTCCTGTGAAAGGGGAGATTTTGGAACTGAAACAAGAATTTAATCCTCCATTTATCGTGAATCGAGGAGTGTTTCGAGTACCCTTACCCAATGGAAATTTCCGTGTAGGCTCTACCTACACCTGGCATGATTTGGAGGAAGGCCCCACGGCAACGGCCCAAAAAGAGTTGTTGGACAAGTTGACCGAGGTGGTCCGAGTGCCGGTGGAGGAAGTGGTGGCCCACCGAGTTGGGATTCGCCCGGCAACCAAGGATAGAAAACCATTTTTGGGAAAACATCCTGAGGCTTCGCACGTTTATGTCTTCAATGGTTTTGGGGCTAAGGGAGTTTCACTCGTTCCGTATTTCAGTGCGCAAATGCGGGATTTTATCCTAGAAAACAAGCCTTTGGCAGCCGAAGTATCGATCTCTCGGTATTTTAATTATATTTAAGACCTAACTCTATTGTTGGAAATGCAAATGCGTGTATTTCGATACCTTTTTTTGGTTATTCTGCTTGGCTGCGGGTCAAAAGCCTGGGCTCAATTTGATCAAGAACGATTTGGGAAAAACCGGGTTCAGCACAAGGAATTTAATTGGTACATGTACACTTCTGCCAATTTTGAAGTGTACTACTACGACAAGGGTGGAGTAAATGCCAAGATGGCGATTGAATTTTTGGAATCTGAATTCAATAAGTTGACTCAAAATATTGGCTATGTAGCCTACACCAAACCCAGAATTTACATTTACAATTCGCCCGAGGAGCGCTTGCAGAGCAATTTAGACCTCAATGCAGAGCAGTATACCGAGGAGGGTCAGACTAACTTTACGCGACTGGTAGCCGAAGTGGCTTACAAGGGGCGAATGGACCAGTTTAAAGAAGACTTGTTGATTGCCACTTCCAAGGTTATTGTCAAAGAAATGCTCTATGGTGCTTCTGTAGCAGATGCTTTTCAAGCAAATTTGGTCAGTAATTTTCCAGATTGGTATGTGGATGGCATTGCACTTTACTTAGCCAAAGGCTGGAGCCGAGAGATGGACGATTACATCCGTCGCTACCTGAAAAATACATCCAATCCGAAACTTCACACGTTGACTGATCTTGAGGCTGGCCTCGTAGGCCAATCAATTTGGAATTACATTTCCGAAAAGTATGGAAGGAGGTATGTTTCCAGTATTTTGAACCTTTCTCGTATCAACCGTAATGAGGAAAACAGCATAGCGAATACCATTGGGATCAATATCAAGACCTTTATTGCCGATTGGCAGCAGTTCTATTTGAAGGTCAATGAGCCCGTTTACAACAACTTTAAAACCCTAGATCCGAAAAAGGCCATTGCCACTACCTCTTCCCGTGTGGATGGGGCGATCACCGATGTGAAGTTTAGTCCGGATGGGCTTCACCTAGCCTACGTACTCAACAATGCTGGAAAGTCCACTGTGTGGGCAAGAGATTTGTCTACCGGAATGGAGCAGCGGATCTACCAGGTGGGATCTAAGCACGAAGAGTTGCCCCCCAACATGCATTCCCCTGTAATTGCTTGGAGAGATTCAGTAACGCTAGCGATTGCAACCTTCAAACGAGGTCTAACTACACTTCGACAACGATCCTTAGATGGTGCTGCTCGTGACAAGGTTTTCCTTCGAAATATCACCCAAATTTTGAGTTTTGATTTCAATGAATCAGGAAGAAATATGGTCCTTTCTGCTATTTCCAATGGAAAGACAGACCTGTATACCCTGAATCTTAGAGGACAGGGGAAGCGCTTGACTGACGATGCTTTTGATGAACTGACGCCCGCATTTTTGAACGATTCGACGATTGTTTATTCGAGCAATTTTACCCAATTGCCTGATTCTGTTTTGCAAAAAGGATTGGCATTGACCAATTTTCCGGAACAATACAATTTGTATCAAGTACAGGTGTTGAAGGACACCACAGTCTACACCAAACTGACCAACGCCAATAGTAAAAACACCTTCCCGAGAAAGTTGAATTCCAATAATCTGGTGTTTTTAAGTGACCTCAGTGGAATTTCTAATCTGATGAAGCACAATATTGGTAATCAGATATCTACACAGATTTCTTCTTTTGACACGAGTATCGAAGTCTTTGATGTGAGTTCACGGATGAATAGGATAGCCTATGCGGTTCGAAATGGGAAAGAATCTCAACTCTTTGTAGAAGCTTACACCGGGGTAGATCAGTTTACACCGAGTACCCCACGACTACAATTGGCACAGGTCAAAGAATTAAACGAGCGACTGGCAGCACGAAGAATTTTGGAGGCCAAAACCCAGCAAGCCACTCGAGCCAAACAAGAGCAGCAGGCAGGACCAGAACTCGTGCTTCCTTTGACTTCACTAGATACCCTCTCCAAAAAAACTTCTTCCTTGACCACCGATCGCTTGCGATTTGAGACAAGAAAAGGGGTCAATACAGACAACTACACCTTTGATACCATTCCTTCACGAATAGTCGGAAATGCAGGTCCGATAGAGGCTAAGCAAGAAACTGCTAAAAATAGTATTCTAGATACCTTTCGAAAACAAAATTTACAAAAGTTGATTTCTGGTCCACGACCCATGGAATCTCAATTTTTCACCAACCACATCAACTCCCGCTTTGTGGTGGATCCCTTGCGGGGATTCGGAATTAATCTCCAAGGCAAGATGACGGATGTATTGGACAACCATCAATTCATGGGAGGCATCATGTACTCCTTGGATTTTGATTCAGGAGGAGATATTTGGTTTGAATACCAGTACCTCAAGTCAAGACTTGATTTCAGAGGTCGTTACGATCGAAAAACGCTTACCGTCACGGAAGGGGATATCAGTTTTCAAAAATACACCTTGACCAAAGTGGAGACAGGCGTAGCCTATCCGCTTACCATACATTCTCGCCTGTATGCCGCTCCTTTTTTGGCCAGGACGCAGTATTTTAACTTGAATGAGGATTCCTTGATTTACAGCAAAATTCCAGCACTCAACCAACTGAACGTTTCCTATGCTGGGGGAAAGGTAGAATACGTCTACGACCGTACTGAACCCATGGGATTGTATGCATTTACAGGTACCAAAGGAAAGGTGGGGTTTCAGCACTACCAAGGGCTGAATTTAGGGAATCGCTCGTTTAGCAATTTCTATTTGGATATTCGCAATTACCAGAAGATTCATAAAAACATAGTGCTCGCCTCTAAATTGTACTTTGGATCTTTTATCGGGGCTAATCCCCAGAATTACCTAGTAGGGGGGATGGATAATTGGCTATTTAACAACTTTTACAATCCTCCTGCCAATCGTCCGGAGCCTTCACCTGTGCGCAATCCTAATGGGCTAGAAAATTCCAATATCCTTTTTGCGGATTTTGTGGATCTTCGGGGCTACGATTACGATGAGATCCGGGGTCGAAATGCTTTGACCTTCTCAACCGAATTGAGACTTCCTTTGTTTTCGTATTTGACCCGAGGAAATATTACTTCCAATTTTGTCAAAAACTTCCAACTGGTAGGTTTTTATGACGTGGGTTCTGCCTGGAATGAGGCTGCTCCTTGGGAGAAGATCAATGACCAGAATACAGAAGTGATTAATACCTCTGGTTCACCATTTGTGATTGTGTTGAATAATTTCAACAATCCTTGGCTCCAAAGTTATGGTGCTGGGCTTCGCACCGTATTGATGAATTACTACATCAAATTCGATGCGGCTCGACCTGTACGGAATTATAAAAATGAAGATTTGAAATTTTACTTTACTTTGGGGTACAATTTCTAAAGCCTATACGGTATGATTAAATCCATGACTGGCTATGGGGTAGCCGGATTTGAGAATGAGCAACTTGTCATCCAAGTGGAAGTGCGCACGCTCAACTCAAAAATGTTAGACCTAACTATCCGGAGCCCCAGACAATTTGCTGACAAAGAGGCTGAAATTCGAAATCGATCACAAGCCATTTTGGACCGGGGGAAAGTCAGTATTTCCATTGATTATTTAGTAAAGGGCAACCAGCAACTACCTGTTCAGTTAAATGAGGATTTGTTTAAAACGTACTACAGCACCTTTGAGCGATTAGCGGCTTCTGTAGGAGAGACCTCCACCGACTTGTTTAAATTAGCGCTACAGGCCCCTCAGGTCATGGTTACAGCGGCAATGGATCGTGAGGATTCCGAAGATTGGGGACAAGTAAGTTTGGTTTTGGAAGAGGCCTTACTTCGATGTGAGGCATTTCGTGTGGATGAAGGTGGCTCGCTGTATGTAAAGTTAAAGGAGAATTTAGACCTGATTCGACAGGGATGGGCAGCAATCAAAGCCGAAGAGCCCCACCGCAAGGAGAAAATTCAATCTCGTATTCGAGGACATTTTGCTCAGTGGATGGATGAACATGCCTTTGATGCGAATCGTTTTGAGCAGGAACTGATTTATTACTTTGAGAAAATAGACATCAACGAGGAACTGGTACGATTGGAGACGCATCTAGATTATTTCATGAAGTGCATGGAGTCTGAAATAAATCAAGGTAAAAAACTTGGCTTTATCAGTCAAGAAATAGGTAGAGAGATCAATACCATCGGTTCGAAAGCGAACGATGCCGGCCTCCAAAAATTGGTTATCCAAATGAAGGATGAACTGGAAAAAATCAAAGAACAATCGTTAAATGTTCTGTAAGGTCAACAAGTACAAGTCAACGGATAGACAGTCCAGGGTCCACGGCACACTTTCTTAAAGGGCTAGCCTTATCCTCATGCGTTGATGGGCGTTCTAGCATACTATAAAAAAAAAGGCCTGAATTTCAGGCCTTTTTTGATTTTCATAGGTATTCATCTGTTTCGGATGCACTGGGCTAATGGAGTAAAAAAAAAGACCCGATCTCAATCGGGTCTTTTGAATTATCCAAGTTTGAATCGGATAGGCAGTCTCATTCGCGTACGAACAGCCTTTCCTCTTTGTTTACCTGGCTCCCATTTAGGGGCAGCTTTCACAATTTTTACCGCTTCTTCGTCGCAACCTCCACCGATACCTCTCAATACTTCAACGTCTTGAATGGATCCGTCTGTATTGATAACGAATACGACAATTACAGTTCCCTCAATGCCCATTCTTCGTGCTTGAGTGGGGTATTTGAGGTTATCAGAAAGGTATTTGTTCCAGCCAGACATGCCTCCAGGAGGGTTAGGCTGAGTTTCTACGACGTCAAAAATAACATCAGCTTTCTCTTCTTCAATCACCACTTCTTTGATAGCCACTTCTTTGACTACTGTCGCTTCTTTCACGTCAACGTCAAAGTTGACGTCGATTTTCTCCTCGATTTTCACCTCATCCGGAATTTCTTGGATCACCGGCTGCTCCATGGGTGGAGGTGGCGGTGGTGGCGGTGGCTGCTGAGTGATGGGCACATCTATTAGCTCATCGAAACTGTCTGATACGTCACCTAGATCCTTAAGCGCGGAGTCGTCGTAAGACTTGTATTCGAAGGCAGCAAGAGTGAGACCAACAGCTATGGCAAGACCTAGGTTGGTAAACATACCTACCTTCTTGGTCAAATCAGCACTAGGAGTCTTTTTTGCTTCCATGGTGAATTTTGGTTATACAGGTTAATCGGTTCTATTTTGAATAACAAGTGTAAGAATTATCGGAGATTAATCCAAAATGAATTTGCAAGAAGGACGATATAAATATCCAAATAATCCTGAAAATATACCTAACACATTGACTGTGAGGTCAATTAAATCAAAAGTTCGGTAAGGAATAAGGTATTGAGCGGCCTCTAATCCAATGCTTGGGATCAGCGCAAGTAGTAAGAAATTCATCCACAGGCGCTTAGAACGCCAAGTTTCCTTTTCCTCTTGCATTCCCAAGCCTACTACTAGGTAGGCGAGAACAAAGAAAAGGGAAAAGTGAATCAATTTATCTTGAAAACTGAATCCCGGTACCTCGGGTAGCGAATTTCCTGGCGTAAGCATGGCTATTGCACATGCTGTCAACCACAAGAAAGTCCAAACTTTCCGAGGCATGTGGTTCTTATTCGCCGATCAAGTTTTTGTAAGAGGCAGCATCCAAGAGATCTGCAGGAACTCCTCCACTTAGTTTTACCTTGACCATCCATCCATCCGTGTAGGGAGCATCATTCACCAGTTCTGGAGCAGACTCCAATTCGCTGTTGAATTCAAGGATTTCTCCGGTAACTGGCATAAAAAGATCTGATACTGTTTTTACCGCTTCCACTGTTCCAAAAACCGCACCTGCTTCCAAGGTTTCGCCAAGGGTCTCTACTTCTACGTAAACGATATCGCCCAACTCTTTCTGTGCAAAGTCGGTCACGCCAATGGTGGCAATGTCACCTTCGATTTTAACCCATTCGTGGTCTTTGGTGTACTTTAATTCGTCTGGAAAATTCATGATGGTTTTTTTAATTCACCCAAAATTAAAAGTATTCTGGAGAGATTGAAATCTATTGCGATAAATTAAATCGGAGTTGACCTCCGAAGGCCGTATTGGAGCGTCGGAAGGCTGTGGTCACGCGAGGATCATTGACGGTGCGCTCAAAGTAAAGGGTCAGGTTCAAACTTCGATTGATCACGTAACTGAGTGTAGGCCTAAACTGAAAATTAAAGTTTCCATTAGTCACAGTGGCCCTCTCTTCTATTTTACGCTGCACCTGCTGTGTGCTTCCAATCTTGGTGTCCAATCGCATTTGAAGGTCATTCTTTAAGACCTTTTGTTGGCCCCCGATATTGAAAGGTATCTTTACGCCCGCCTTGGTATAGGAGAGTGTCAGCCCAAAATCACTACTTGCCTGCTCGGTAATCTGAGAATTCGAAAAATTCAATCCTAAATTTCGCTCTCTGTTGTAATTCACCGCAATATTCATCCGCTGCTTGGTCAATAAATCCACACCAATTAGCGGGGCAAAGCGTTCGGTGAGCACCACCTGATTCAGGATGTAAATTGGGATAAATTGTCCTTCCAAATTGGTGAGATTGGGGCGTTGGATTTGTTGCAAAGTATTGAAGAGTTCCAAGCCTTGTTTGTATTGCAGGGAGTTGGAGAAGTTGCTTACATCATACGTGGAACTGTAGGCATGGGTTAAATTGATGCTACTGAAGAGTTCGCTAAGTCCTTTTAAGCGGGACAAACCCCTGTAATCTAGACGCCAGTTAGGTAAGGGTGTTTTTGGGAAGGGGTTGAGATTTGCGCTGCTAGCCCCTATTCCTCGATAAGCTGCCAAAAATGCTGGAATAAGCACGTCTTGTCCATTGATGGGGTATTCACCTGGGGCGCTGGCTTGTTGATCGAGTCGCTGCTTAATGATAGATCTGAAATTCTCAAAGTTGGCAAATAGTTCCGATTCGTTTTCTTGGTTGTTTTTGGCAAAAGTGGTTCCCAAGAGGATGGTAGAGATGCTGTAGGACCCCATTCTGCTTGGGCTAAGGGATTCGAAGGAGCCGGGGGTGGTGACGCTATTTCTGAAAATTTCACTGTAATCTCCAATCTCCCGTTTGTTGGCTTCTAAAGTCACTCTAAAGTCGCGGACGGGTTCGGCCAATCCCTTGATGGATAGGTTAACTGCCTTGTTTTGACGGAAGTTTTGGGTTAATTCTGGGCTTGGAGCCATGTTCCCATTTTGTCCAAGCCGGTAGCGTAAGTTTGGATTTTGGGCTCCAAATACAAATGCCCACCCCGGATTTTCCCAGGCGCGATCCATGCCTAGTAGCCCTGTATTGGGCATGTATCCTGGAAGGAAAGTCCCTTCAATAATGCCATAGTTGAAGGTTACTTCTTTCAGCAGCATCGCTGCCTTAAGAATTCCACGAATAAATGGAGTAGCAATCGTATCGCTGGCATCTGTACTAGGTCTTCCAGGTATACCAGGACGCTTAGGAGCGTTGATTGCGGCTAGGGATTTACTTTTGTTGTAAAGTTTGATCAAATCCAGCTTGCCAGAAATGGTTTGTTCGCGCGTGTTCTGGATGACATTACCCAAGGTGTCCCGCTGCCCAATGGCTCCTGTCTGCCAGGTGTAGGTACTGAGGTGTCTGTAGTCCGTTTGAATCCAATCGGTAAGTGGTAGTTTGGCAAAGGGGAGCGAATAATTGACCGTTGCAGAGTGGTTGTAATTTGTAGTCCGTCCAAAGCGAAGGAAGTTGTTTCGTACAGAATCAATTTTGGCTTGGGTATCCAAATCACCTTCCGGCTCATCCACCACTGCTGCTGCGCTGGTAGCCAGATCCACCCGGAGGCTGGAGGAGAGGTCCCAGTTGATGTTGAAGGAGCGATTCATGAAGAAGGATTTTTGAAAAAGTGGATCCACACCAGCAGCACTCAGTTGGTCATTGCGGTATTGGGAACGCGTAAATCTTCGGTCTACATCCATTCTAGCCAAAAGCAGGGTAGGAGACAGGTTCAAGTTGATGTCCTTGATCAACTTCAAGTAAGGGCTCTTCATGCCTTCTGACTTTTCGAAGGGTGCGAATTTCAGTTCCTTCGGCTGGTAGCTGTAGGTTACATTTCCCTTGTTGGTCTTGAAGTTGTACTCCTGAAGTTGTGCATTGGTCTGTGTCACCGTACCCGTAGCATAAGAAAATGCCAAGTTGGATAAGTCATATAGCCTACTGGGTGCCTCCTGATTTTTCTTCAGTTTACGAACGTTGTTTAAACTGATATTTTTTCGAGACAATTGGTCCATTGCAATCTCGCGGTAGGCGTCCTTGGCTTCAGCATTGGCAAACTTATCCAAGGCTACTTCAAATGGAACATCTGGATTTAAGGGGTCGTACTCAGGGCGTGTACTCGAATTCTCCACAGAAAAATAGAGTGGAATACTTACTCCCAATTCTTTGGGGAGGAGTTTGTCCACTTCCACATTGGTGGAGATATCGTATTGGGTAGTGGCTTGTCGGCTGCGTTGGGAGAGTTTTGTTTCCAATCCACCAAAGCCAATGGAATTGTGGCGAATGGAAGCAGAAACGACTGCTACATCCGCAATTTTAGTATTTAGGTAGGCATTGGCTGCCCATCCATTTGTTTTGGTAAATCCTGTGGTTCGAAGTTCATTTGCCCAGAGGCAAAGGCTCTTGGAGGAGCCTATTCCTGTGCCTGGGTTTCGAACCCCAATCATCATGCCCTGAACTTGATTGAGTTCAGGTCTACCCATCACCGTCACCTTGTATTGGCGGATGGTTTTACTAAATGGCAGTGTCAAAGGAGATTGGGTATTGTCTCGCTCCGCTTTGATCGCCACGATTTCCTGGATGGCGATATCGATTTCATTTTCCTCTGGCCATACGATCCGCGGGTCATTGCTTCCCAAGGAAGATATTTTTAGTGGCACTTCAATTTCGTAGTAGTTGTCGGTATAGTCTGTTCCTAGCCTCAAGAAGGCAGTCACTTCCCCGTCTCGTGCATCTTCGCTGTTGGCATGGAAAAACATCTTGATGCGCTCGTATTGCACCAGATCCAGATTGATGTTTTTGAATACGGCTCGCGCATCTTTGGGGGCCAAATCTTCTACACAGAGGCGCAGGGATTGCTCGTTGAGCCTTCGTTCAATGACAGAAGTATTGTCTCGATCTCGTTGTATTCCTGGAGGCAACACATAAGGGCTGGAGGTTTGGCTACCCTGTGCATTTTGTTCGATATTCACCACGTCTACCGTGAGATTGGAATTATCCGGCTCGGGCATTTCAAAAAATCCTCGTTCAAATAAGGACTCTTGGAAAGTTCTCCATTGACTACCCACCATGCGGAATTCAGCCATACGAAGCACCACTGGCTGTTGGAAATCAGTAAGGTAGGTCCGCATCCAACGAATGGATTTGAAGCCTGAAATATTCCCTTGGATGCGGTCCGGTTGACGGACTGGAATGCGGAATAAATACCAATTCACCTGTTCCCCTCCCTCTGTATGGGTGACTTGATCTACAATGTAGTTGTTTCCTACCTTGAGTTGACCAGGGCGTAGGTCAATCTCGTACTCGTAGTAATTTTCCAGTTCGTTGATCGTATTGTCAGTGTTCAAATCCTCGTTATCCGGATTATTCGTTCCTGATGGGGTGTAAGGGAGGTTTTGGTCTGCTTTCACAGGCGTATTGCCTTCCATGCCGTTGAATTTTTTGTAACGCTCCAAAATCTTGGTGTTGGCTTGGTCAAATTTGGAATCTAAATAGTATTGGAACCCATCCGCGGATACGTCTTGAAGAAGGGCGTTTTTGGCAGAAGGGGAAATGGTCAATCTATCCAAGAATCTCCCCTTGAAATAGTTGGCTTCCTCCTCATTTTTTAAACCATCCAAACCCACATCTTGGTTTACCCGAGCGCTAGCCGAATTGTCAAAGGCAGGCAATAAAAATTGCTGGCGTGTAATTCTCCCCCATTCATTGGCAGAAGTTTCTGCAGGATCTCCAGTTGCTGGAAGGCCATTTTCAAAAGCATGACTTCCATCCTTGATCACATCTTCAGCAATGTCTCCAAGATTCAAAAAGAGTTTACCCCCCGTCGTATTGTTCTGATTGAAAATTCCATCCAATACCTTTCCATTTTCTCCTGGCAGGAATGGATCCATCAACCAAAATTCCACGTATTCGATGTTGGTTCGGTCAAAATCAACCTCGGTGGTGATTGCTCGGGTGACACCCCCATAATTTTGACGAGGATTAGGGAGCAATCCTTCCGAAGTAAGCCCTGGGTTGTAATTGTACATCCCGCGTTCCTGCGGGAAATAGGCCAGTTCAAACAAGGGCTGAGGGACCAAAATCACCTCTCGGTCTTGGTTTTTAAATATCTCCTGAGGAATTACCCGTCTGACATAGTGATTTCGACGGTCTTGGGCATTAATGTTTGCGGGGACACCTGGGCCTCCCTCTCTGTAGAACACGTTATCAATATTGTACCAAGCCAAACGAGCCCTGCGGTACGCATTTCCCAGATTATCTTCGGTTTGGTTACTCAGGTCAAAACGGTTGTCTTCAGTTTTTGGGGTGGAGGCAAGTTTCCAATTTTGATTCGCTTGTGCACCCAAATAGAAGGGAGTTACCGCTGCTTCAAAATCATCGATGTAGGATGCCGCATCCCCATTGACGGTATTGGAGGTCCCGGGAATGAGGTGGGCAAATTCGGCGTTAAACTGGACTAGTGATTTTTCTTTGGTGTCTGTAAAGGGAAGTGCATCCGCAATTTTGGTCAAAAAGCGTGATTCACGGTTGTAATTTAGGTCAAGCCCCCAAAGGCTATTGCGTAGGGTCTCATTTCCCGTTGCTATGCGGGATACATTGGGTCGCTCATTGAGGAAAAGAAAAGTTCCTCCCAAGGTTAGATTTTTGTTAGCCACATAATCGAGTCGGGTACCTAGCAAACTTCGGGTTTGAAAGGAAACAAGATCCGCCTTCTCAAAGGAGACGTTGATTTGTTTGCCCGATTGGAGTATGGCGTCGTTGATGATGACCAGTCGCCCAACATTGTAATCAATCGTGAAATCCACGCCCTCCGTGAGCGGAATATTTCCGGCTTGTACAATCACAGAACCGGGAGAAATGTTCAGCCCTGGAAGTTGGATTTCGCTAGCAGAGCCAGCAGTAAGTCTTCCTTTGATAAAGAATTTGTTGAGTCGAGTGACCAACTCCGCATCGGCCTGAGTGGTTCGGTAAAGCGTATCGTACACGTATTTTTCGCGAAGCACCCGTTCATCAGCAGTGAATTTCCTGCCCAAACTGGATCCAAAGGGTTCGAGCACTGGAAAAATCAGGAGCCCCCGATCCGAGAGCATGGTGATCCCTTCCACAAAGTCAAAGTTGCCATCAGGTGCCGGGTCATTTTGAGGATTCAAGTTGTCCAATCCGGTGAGGCGAATGAGGGGGACATCTTTCACATTTTTTCCTTCCAACAAGGAAGGATTGTCTAGCCCAGTGCGATCGTCACGGTAGATGACCTGCAACTGGAACCCATCCCGAAGTACCTGGCTCGCATTGAGGCTGTAGACGTTTTTCATCATCAAGTCCCAAGTCGGCACTCGGGTATTGATGCGGGCGGGACGAAGAAGTTTTAAGAAAATCAGTTCATCTTCTCGCCGAGACTGGTAATCTTCGGTGAGTTCACCCACTTTAAATACCTGTCCATTGTAGGTGTATTCGTAAGAAACAGCAATGACCTCATCGTTTTGCAAGCGGCGGAAAAGGGAAATAAAGCCCAACTGCCCATTGAAAAAGTATTCGGAGGGATCTAGTTTTCGGGCACCGTTGATTTGTTCAAAGTCGACCCCTTTTTTGATGCCCAAATCGCCTTCTAGGGCACGTGCTCCTGAATCGAAAGGTCTGTATCCAGGATTGCTACTAATACTCGCATAGAGGCGGTTGGCGCCATTGTTTGCGGGGCTATTGGGAATTCCCGGTCCAATGGCAGAATTACTTCCATTGAGGAGCACTTTTCCCTCACCAAGGTCCATGAAAGCTGCAAAGTTCCGTAGGGTTTCGGTATTCGTAGCCCGGTTCATCACATAAACTTCTACTCGAGTGATGTTGACTCCCGAGGTCACTTGCGGAAGTCCTTTTAGCCAGCGTTCGTAGTTTTCCCGAAAAAAGTGTCCTAGAAAAAAATGCCTATTTTCATCGTATTTGGACCCTTGAATATCAAATGCTCTTCCTTGTCCATTGGCATCAATGACCAGGTTGTCCCTTCTGCCTCGTTGGGTTGAGGCGACAGTGGTTACATTGAGTTTGCCAAACTTCATTTCTGTCTTCACACCAAAGAGATTTTGAGCTCCTTGGATCAATCGGTTTTGTATGGGCAAACTCACATTCCCCAATTCGATGGATTGGATGATATCCTCATCAAATCCATCGTATTCGAGTTTGAGTTGGTTTTGAAAATCAAAAGAATTGTTGGAATCAAAGTTGGCCCCAATCTTTAATTTTTGGCCCAGGGTACCATTGACCGCCATTTGAATCTGCTGCTGGAAATTGAAATTTCCATTTTTCTGTTGACGGATGGGAATGGTGGGGTTGTCAATTCGTCTGAAAATCGCCCCAAAGTCTAGATTGACGTAGCCGGTAGGAATGATATTGATGGAATCACCTCCAAAGATGCGGTCAAAGGTTGGACTCATGGTCAAGGGAGGAATGAGCCTTCTACCTTCTACGGCACTTTCTCCATCTATACCTCTGGAGCGGGTTTTCCAATACTCTTGCCGAACCTGGTACTCTTGAAGTGGCGCAAATTTATCAAAATCGTATTCTTGCTGATTTCCAAGTCTTGTGCTATCCAGTTGGTCTTCCACTTGATACTTGAGGGTGGAGTCCATCGAGACTTGAACATTTCTGTTCACGGGAGAAGAAGGAAAAAAAGGAGATTTTTGATTTAAAAATGGACCCTGGTAAGGGTAAAGGGGGTTGGTTCTTCTATTTTGCCAAAGCAAAAATGAGGGGGCCAGCCTACGTTGATTTAAGGAGTCAATCCGGGACTTGGGACTTGGATTTTGTTGTGCTTGAAGGTGTTGGAAAGAACTTAAGGCAAGAAGGAGGCCTAGGAGAAAAAGGAAACTCCGAGGCGCTTTTTTCAAAAAAATAAGTAAATCCTGAACCTTCAATTCAGTGTGTATTAAGAAGTTTTTAACGAAGCTTTGATCAGCTCTTCCAAAGAGACCGTTCCTCCACTATTTTTAAGTGCGAGCGCAATATTTTTTTCGGCGACAGCCTTTGGAAAACCTAAAGTGACCAATGCCTGTAACGCTTCTTCTCTGATTTTATTGCCTCCATTCAAAAATCCTAATGGGGCAGTAGATTCTCCTGGACTGGCTTTTCCTACTTTGTCTTTCAATTCTAAGATAATTCGTTGCGCGGTTTTGGTTCCAATCCCCTTGACTGCTTGGATAGTGGCTACATCACCCGAAAGGATGGCTTGCTCGATTTCTGAACAATTTAAGGAAGAGAGGATCATCAATCCTGTGCTTGGCCCCACCCCATTGATGGATGTCAAAAGAAGGAACAATCGTTTTTCTTGCTCCTCCTTAAAGCCATACAGGGTATGCGCATCTTCCTTGATGTGCAGGTAGGTGAGGAGGCGCAATTGCTCCTGGTCCTTGATGGCAGCATAAGTTTGAAGGGAGATTTTGACATGGTAACCAATTCCTCCTACATCAATCAAGACATAGGTAGGGTCTTTGTGAACCAATCTTCCATGGAGGTAGTCTATCATAAACTTGATTTGCTGGATTGGGCATCTACTACTGCGATGGCGACCATATTGACAATCTCACGAATGGAACTTCCAAGTTGTAAAACATGAACTGGCTTGTTCATTCCGAGCAAAATTGGACCGATTGCCTCTGCATTTCCAAGTTCAGCCAAAAGTTTGTAGGCGATGTTGGATGAGGCCAAGTCTGGAAAAATCAGGGTATTTACCTCTTTGCCTTTTTGGGAAAGGGCAGAGAAAGGATAGATTTCTTTTTGTATGTCTTGATTCAAGGCCACATTGGCTTGCATTTCTCCTTCGATGATCAAGTCCGGATATTTCTCTTTGGCCAAGGCCGTTGCTTTTGCCATTTTAGATGGGATATCTCCTTGTGCCGAACCGAAATTGGAATAGGAGAGGAGTGCGATTCGCGGAACCATGTTGAAAAATTTCACGGCAGTGGCCGTAAGTCCGATGATGTCGACGAGTTCCTCAGCGGTGGGATTGAGATTGACAGTAGCATCTGCGAAAAAATAGGGGCCTCGAGGAGTATTCATAATGTACATGCCGGCCACTCGATTCACTCCTTTTTTGACACCAATGGTTTGAAGCGATGGTAAAATGGTCTTTGGGTAATCTCGAGTGAGGCCTGAAATAAAACAATCTGCTTCGCCTGTTTCCACCATCAAAGCCCCAAAATAATTTCGTTCCTTCACCAACCGGTTAGCATCCGTTTGGGTCATTCCTTTGCGCTGTCTTTTTTGAGCCAGGATTTTCCCAAACTTTTCATTTAGGGTATGCTCTTCCAAAGGATCAATGATGCTGACGCCATCTAGATCTAATGAGTTTTCAAGGATTAGTTCTAGAATCCGCTCCCTATTCCCCAATAAAATTGGAATAGCAATTTTTTCATCTCGAATCTGTTGAGCCGCCTTTAATATTTTCAGGTTATCTGCTTCCCCGAATACCACTCGTTTGGGATCTTTTTTGGCTCTTCCGATCACAATAGACATCAATCTTTCGTCAATGCCAATTCGTTTTTGCAACTCCAATTCGTAGGCATCCCAGTCTTTGATTACGCGCTTGGCGACACCAGATTCTATGGCAGCCTTGGCCACAGCAGGGGCTATGGTGGTGATAAGCCGTGGATCTACTGGTTTGGGGATCAGGTAAAAACGTCCGAAACTCAAATGGCTTTCGCCATAAGCTTTGGTCACTATTTCAGGTACGGGTTCTTTGGCAAGTTTGGCAATGGCTTTTGCTGCCGCAAGTTTCATTTCCTCGTTGATGACCGTCGCACGTACATCAAGGGCTCCTCGGAAAATGTAAGGAAATCCGAGTACATTATTTACCTGATTGGGGTGATCTGAGCGTCCTGTAGCCATCAACACATCTTCCCGAGCCTCAATTGCTGTTTCGTAGGCAATCTCTGGGTCGGGGTTGGCTAGGGCAAATACAATCGGGTTTGGCGCCATGGATTGGATCATTTCTGGAGAGATGATATTGCCTGCAGAAAGTCCTAGAAATACATCTGCTCCCGGCATGGCCTCAAGGATGGTATGAAAGTTTTGTGTAGTGGCAAACTCACTATGCTCTCCCGAAATTCCGGGACGATCTGTACGGATGACACCTTCCTTATCACAAACCACAATGTGCTCCTTTTTGACTCCTAGGCTCAAGTAAAAACGAAGGCAAGAAATGGCAGCAGCACCAGCACCACTCACTACAATGCGGATGTCTTCAATCTTTTTTTCTACCAATTCCAGGGCATTGAGTAAGGCTGCACCTGTAATGATTGCCGTGCCATGCTGGTCGTCATGCATGACTGGTATCTTCATTTCCTTCTTGAGCGTCTGCTCGATTTCAAAACACTCAGGCGCTTTGATATCCTCTAGATTGATTCCTCCAAAGGTGGGCTCTAAGGACTTGATGATTTGAATCAGTTTTTTGGGATCTTTTTCATCTATTTCAAGATCAAAAACATCAATCCCAGCAAATTTTTTAAAGAGGACCCCTTTTCCCTCCATGACGGGTTTGGAGGCCTCGGGACCAATATCCCCCAAACCCAGCACTGCTGTACCGTTGGAAATGACTGCTACTAGGTTCCCTTTGGAAGTGTATTTGTACACATTTTCTACGTCAGCAGCAATTTCCTTGCAAGGCTCTGCTACTCCAGGGGAGTAGGCTAGCGCAAGATCCAATTGGCTGGAAACGGGCTTGGAGGGGACCACCTGAATTTTTCCAGGTGAGCCTTGACTATGGTAGTTTAATGAGTCTTCTCTTCTAATTTTAATCGCCATAAATGGTAAGGATATACTGGGTTTACTTTCCTTGATTTTCGGTCCAACTGATGTTGGTGTTTAGGAGTACGGCTTGGATCTCTCTTAGGGCATCTCGGTGCACTTCATTTGGGAAATACACAAAACCTTCCATGTAGTAGAGTTTTCCTTTCTGTTGATCTACCATCAGGTATCCAAGGTAGGTGCCTCCCATACTCAAATTGTTGGTTTTCCAGGTGCCTCGAATTTCGACCGTAAAATTATCATTTATCACTAGGTTTCGGAAAGCAGGTGGGATTTGTTTTTCGCTGGTCATAAAGGAATTGGGATCCTCTGGATCTCCAAAAATATGGACCTTGGCCAAGGAATCCCGAAGGGCAAGAATGTTCTGAGGAAAAGTTTGCTCCTCTTTGGTGTAGTCGGTCACATGAAAATAGACACTGATATCAGGTCGCTTGTCTGTTGGGGAGGGTTGACGAAGCCAGAGAAATCCGGGTTCCGACTTCGCAATTTGGTAGGAAATAGGAGGCATGATTTCGATGCCTAAGTTCTTGCGTGCATCATTTTGTGCAGCTGCATTTTTTCGAGCCATTAAGGGCTTTGCCAAGCGATTGCGTTCACGAACTTCAAACAGATTCTGGAGTTGGTCTTTATTTTTTCGCAGATTGGCAATCAATTCCTGTTCATTGTTACCAAATAAGTACAATACTTCTTGACCTTGGGCAAATTCATCTTCCATGCGAAGGGAATACATGCTAGGATCTGCTGCTGCTTTGGCTTTGGATTCGGGCGTAAACTGTGCATTGATCACTTGACTCCCCCCTTTTTTATCGTCAAAAGTGGTCACAAAGATCAAGTTGGTGTACATTTTCAACATCCTTGTCATCGCACGAGGATCTACCCGATGAACTTTGAATTGTGGTTCAGACCGGAGCATGCCGGGCAAATCCGCCTCAAAGATGGCACGCAGTTCTTCTCCTACCGGTCCGGCCCATTTAGTGGAATCGATGGCCAAAACGATTTCACCAATATCCCCCTTGGCTTTCGGTTTCATTGCGTTGGAAGTTTCTCCGTTTTCTCCAGAACAGGAGAATAGCAACAACAAGAAAACGGGCAATAAACAAAATTGAATGGCTTTTTGGGTTAAGTTCATGCGTTTTTGGTCAAAAAGATGGGTGCGATCGATTTCCTTGATAAATTCAGGCTGAAAGAATCTTTTTTTTAGCCTACAATCAAGCGTTGGCCGGGTTTAATTTGGGTCGAATTTAGGTTGTTCAAACGCTTGATTTGTTCGATGCTGAGGGAATGCTTCTTGGAAATAATCCACAAGGAATCCCCTGGTTGCACGGTGTAGGTTTTGGAACTAGCAACACTACTTTCATTAAGGGCCAAAGTAGCCGAAGAAATTGTTTTTTGAACTGGTTCTGCTTGAACAATCAAGATTTGGCCCACCCGAATTAAATTGGATTTAAGGTTGTTCCAACCCTTAATCTGAGCCACACTCACTCCATGTCGCGTTGCTACTTTGCTCAAAACATCTCCAGATGTTACTTTGTAGGTAAGGCGCTTAGGATGGGTTGGAACCAGTTCAGGAGCAGCGCTGGTTTCAGTAGTCGAATTCGACGCCAATAATTCGGGTGTGCTTTTTCCTAAAGAATCACTGATCCAAGCCAAATTTTCTTTCACAAACAACACTTTGGACTTGGGTATTCGAATTGCGATGGATCGATGTGACTCTGGGATTTTACGGGTTTTGATGGATGGGTTTAGTTTTTCAAGGTCGCCTAGACAAATTTCAGAAAGGTCTGCCATCCGTTCCAAGTCAAATGCACGATTGAAATTAATCGACTCGTATTCCAAAGGATAGCTCGGTTCTTCCAAGTGCAGGTTGTGTTCTTCCAAGTGGTTGAGCACGTAAAGCATCGCTTGAAATTGGGGAACATAACTCCTTGTTTCTTTGGGTAGATGGTCGAAAATTCCCCAGAAAGTGGTTTTTCCTCCAGACCTGCGAATGGCTTTGCGCACATTTCCGGGCCCACAATTGTAGGCTGCTAAGGCCACTTCCCAGTTGCCAAACATTTTGTGGAGTGACTTGAGGTATTTGGCTGCAGCAACGGTAGATTTTTCGGGATCCATTCGGTCGTCCATATCCGCATTGGCCTGCATGCCATACATGCGGCCGGTGGCTGGCATAAACTGCCATAATCCCACTGCTCCCATTTTTGACTTGATTTTTGGGTCTAGTCCTGACTCCACAATGGAGAGGTAGATGATGTCAGAGGGCATCCCTTGTTCGCGCATGATCTGCTCGTACATCGGGAAATACTGCTCTTTTCTGGCTAGTACCATTTGGATGTACGCTCTATTGCGAACCGTGAAATATTGGATAAATGAAAAAACTCGATCATTCAGTTCAAATGGCATCTCGAGGTTCATGGCCTGAATACGATCTGCTACCTCCTGGTAAGTGAAGTCAGGCACATAATCGTAGTGGTAGTTGGGCATCACTACCCCGTCCACATTGCCGATGGATTCCAACTCATTTTGTTGTCCAAAAGCAGTTGTACTGAAAAAATAAATACTGCTCACAAGTACCACAACTAGGTTGAGAATATACTTCTTCATTGCTTCATTTAATTTAAAGTTAAGCCACTTAAATATTGGCTAAATGCATACAACTCCCTTTCTTTGAAGGAGTTGGAAATCACCTGGAGCCCAATTGGCATCCCAGAATCATCCTTTCCGTTAGGAATAGAAAGCGCAGGTACGCCCGAGACAGATGCTTGCACGGTAAATAAATCTTCCAAATACATCGCCACAGGATCATCTCCGTGTTCCCCAAATCTAAATGCGGTAGTGGGCGTAGTTGGAAGCAAAAGGTAGTCAAAATCTGTCAATAATTTTTCTGTAGCCTCTTTAATGATTCGTCGAACCTTTTGAGCCTTAGTAAAATAGGCATCGTAATAGCTTGCAGAAAGAACAAAAGTTCCCAGCATGATTCTTCGTTTGACCTCCTCACCAAAGCCCTCGCTTCGGCTATTCTTGTACAATTGCTCAAGATTTTGCGAATGAGGGGAGCGAAAGCCGTAGTTGACGCCATCAAACCGGGAGAGGTTGGCGCTGGCTTCGGCGGTAGTGATGATGTAATAGGTGGGAAGTATGTGTTTCAAGAGCGAAAATTCCACTTCCTCTACCTCGTGGCCTTCCATTTTTAGCCGCTCGACTACTGCAAGTGTATTTCGTTTGATTTCGGGTTGTAAAGTGGGGGCATGCAATGCCTCCTTCAAAATAGCCACTTTCACCGATTTAGGTGGAAAAGCGAAGGCACTGTATTGTTCAACAATTTTTTGGGAAGAGGTACTGTCGTTTGGATCATAGCCTGCCATCACTTCGAGCACCCGAGCATTGTCTTGAATGGTTGTTGAAAAAACCCCAATGGTATCAAAAGAGGAAGCATAAGCAATCAAACCCCAACGCGATACACGAGAATAGGTAGGTTTCATCCCGACTACCCCAGTAAATGCAGCGGGTTGGCGAACGGATCCGCCTGTGTCTGAACCCAAGGATACCGTGCATAAATTGGCTTGTACTGCTACGGCCGATCCTCCCGAAGACCCTCCAGGTACTCGAGTTGGGTCCAATTCTTGGAACACTTTGCCGTAACTGGAATGCTCGTTGGAACTCCCCATACCAAATTCATCGCAATTTAGCCGTCCAATAAGGATGGCATCTTCGTCCAGAAGTCTTTGTACTGCTGTAGCTGTGTACTGGGAAACGTAACCATTTAGGATTTTTGAACCTGCAGTGCAGGCATGTCCTTCGTAATTCAAGACATCTTTGATGCCCATGACCATTCCAGCAAGTTTGCCTGCGCTGCCTGCAGCAAGTTTTTGATCAATTTTGGCGGCCTGCTCCATTGCGGATTGGGCATAAACTTCGACGAAGGCGTTGAGATGCGCCTTCGTCTGAATATTTTGTAGGTAATACCTTACAATCGATTGACAATCGCATTCCCCACGAGTAAGGGCAAATTGGATGTCATCGAAGGAACGATACTTTTCCAAATGAATCGAACTGAAAAATTATTTTTTCTTGTCTTTCATACCCTCTTCGAGGTCGTTCTGGATGTCCTTGGTCGCGTCTTTGAATTCACGGATTCCGCGTCCTAGGCCACGAGCTAATTCAGGAATTCGTTTTGCACCAAACAAAAGGAGAATCACAAGAATGATCAAAATCAACGAACCTCCCCCAATATTTTGAAAGAAACCTAATGTAGTCATAATGCTGTGCGTTTAAAGATAGAGATACAAATATACAAGTATCAGGCGCTTACCCAAGGAGATTGGCTTGTGAACCGTATCTTTTTTATGAAGCTAATATTTTTTAACCTATTTGGCAGTAATCCAGGTTGCAGGGTCCATAATTTGAAGTCCTTTCCAAGTTTGGAAGTGAACTTCAGCTACACCCTCTGCATTGGTGGCAACCTGACCAATGATGGTCTTGGCTTTCACCGTTTGGCCTGCAGAGACGGAGATAGACTTGAGCCTGCTGTATAGGGTGAAGTATTCCCCATGTTTGATAATCAGCGTATTTCCATAGCCAGGTATAGTGGTGATTTTGGAGACCACCCCATCAAACACCGCCCTCACGTTGGCATTGGGCTGAGTACGAATGTCTATTCCATCATTATCCTCAGTGATGCCTTTAAGGGTAGGGTGGGGGTAAGTACCGTAGCCCTGAGCAATAAACCCTGTTTCTACTGGCCAAGGGAGTTTGCCCTTATTACCGGCAAAGGAACTCGATAGGGCCGCGGCCTCAGGCGTCATGGGCATACTGGTGCCCGCCTTTTTGGTACTGGTGCTATTTTCCTTTTTGGCGGCAGTTTCTGCTGCACGAATTTCCGCTTCGATAGCAGCTTTGATCATGCGGTTAAGTTGCTCTTGCTGCTTCTTGGTAGCCGTTATCTGTCGTTGAATATCCCGTTCTTTCTTGGAAAGTGTATTGACTAGGCCTTGCTGCTCTTTGCGCATGACCTCTAGCTTTTGTTTTTCCGTTTTCTCCTCTACCAATACCTCCTCTTTGTCTACCTTTCGCTCATCGAGTTGAATGCGTTGATTGGCAAGTTCTGTGGATAGTTTTTCAATTTGGGCGGCCTGTTTTTTTCTACTTTCCGTGTATTGCTTCAAGTATTTCAAACGCATGTAGAGTTGGTTGAAGTTGCTGGAACTGAATACGAAAGCCACAATGGAAAGTCCTCTATTTAATTTGGAAGAATTGTAAATCATCCGGGAATACTCCGCTTTCAAATCGATTAACTGTTTTTCGAGACCTGCAATTTTATTTTCAATTTCTAGGATTTCTTTGGATAATAAACTGACTTCACGATCCAAGGTGTTTACCAAGCGATTTTGGCTTTTAAACTGACTGGTGATTGCATTCAACTCCCCTATGGATGTTTTTTTTGTAGCGGAAGTTTGTTTGAGAATCGCGTCAAATTCTTTCAAACGGGCCTGAATAGCTAACTTATCTTTCTCCAATTGCTCCCGAGACTTAGTCGATTGTGCATCCACTTCGGAAGAGAGCATCAGGGAATAAAAAAGCAATAACAGACTCGCAATTCTTTTCATAGGTCTTAAAATCGGAATGGGAAGGTTAAAGGTTCTGCTTGAGGGTCTAATGAGGTCCAAGTGACGTAAATTCTAAAATTTTGAGTCAATTGAGGGGTTTCGAATGCAACCTTAAACAATGCTTCTACAGGGAAGAATTGTGTGCCAGAAATTTGATATTCGGAAAAACTAGCCAGGAAAGATCCTTTGCTGGCAATAGCGGTACTGGATAGTTCGGTGACTTTTCCATTCTGTGAATCAATTTTACTGAAGTACCGAACCTGGTCTCTGACCTGAGTTAATTCAAATTTTTTCCCAACTCGCACCAGACGATCTTCATAACTTGCCGGATAGGGACTGTTTCCCCAAATCAGGTTTTGGAATAGATCTAAAGTTAATTTAATACCAAAGCGCCGCTCAAATTCGACATAACTGAGATTGACGTCACCAGCCCCCATCCGGTTCAAGATTTGGATTTTCTCCTGGCTGAGTAGTCCACGAATGGCCTCAACGCCCAATCCTGGTGAAAGGGAAAACCAAATTAAACTATCTTTTTTTGCTCGTAATTGCAGGGTTCCACGAGTGATTTTTCCTGAATCTTCCTCAAGTACGATTTTGGCTTTGGCTTGTAAAAACCCATATTCTGTCTTGCTGGGGGCAAATGATTCCATTTCCGCCGTCCCAGTTGGAGAGATCACTTTTTGAGCACATCCCCAATTCAACCAGACAAGCAATAGGCCAGCAAGTAGTCGCATCTTAGTCATGAACCTGTCGATCTTTAATTTTTTGTGCAAAGTGCTCCGAACCCTCAGGGCTTTCTTTCGCTTTTTTCCACCAAGAAACCGCATCTTCCACTTTTCCTAGGTGAAATAAAATATCTCCATAGTGTTCCATCAGCACACCACTGGGCTCTTTTTCGAACTTCAGCGCCTCTTCCAAGTAGGTAGCGGCTTCGGGATACCGTTGAAGTTGATACAAAACCCAAGCCAAGGTGTCTAAGTAGGTCCCATTTTTCGGATGTTTTTTTACTACCCGCTGGGCCATTTCCAAAGCCTTCGAAAGCTCTTTTTTGGCTAATGCAAGAAAATAGGCATAATTGTTCAAAACCTGCTCATCATTCGGGTTTAGGGCTAAAGCCTTATCAAAATTGGTAAAGGCCGCATCCTGATGACCCATTTGGTAGAGACTATTCCCTAGGGTACTGTAGGCCACCTGCGCCAATTGTGGATTTTTTTCTTCATTCAATCGGAGGGCTGTTTCTAACGCCTGTACCGCTACGGAATCTTTCTTCTGTGCTGAAAGCAAAACGCCTTCGTAAAACCAAAATTCAGCACTTTCAGGGAACTCTTCTATCGCTATTCGTGTATAAACGGCCACTTCCTCGTAATTCGTACTCGTCTCAAAGGAATTGACGATGACCTCTTCGAGGAGGCGTTCGTTTTTGGGTTGAAGGGCTAGGGATTTTTTGTATTGTTCCAGTGCTTCCCCCAACTTGTTTTCCGCTTTTCTTCGATTTCCAATGGCTTCCAAGACCGAGGCATCGGCAGGATGCATTTCTACCAAAAGAATTTCTAGGCGATCCAGCAATTTGTCTCGTTCCGCAGTTTTCATTTCTTGCAAGAGACCTTGAAAAGTACTGGCTTTGGAAGAAGTAGGAAGGTCTGAACTTGCCATGGCCTCCATCAAATGGGAATTAGCCTTTGCGACTTGCCCCTTTTCCCGATAAAGTCTATAAGCGGCGAGTTGAAGTTCAGGCTGGTTGGGGTACTTATTGATTTCGGTGCTGACCAGTTGAATGGCCTGGTCCAATTTGACATTGTTGTAAAGAATCTCGACCAGTGAAAGCACGTAGGTGGGGTTTCCAGGGAAAGAGGAAATTAATTTTTCACCCTCCTCCACCGCTTTGCCAAGTTGGTCTTTGCGTAGGTAGATTCGTTGCTTTTGGACCGTAAAGGGTTCGCGTACGCCATAATAGGCCTCTGCTCGATCCAGGGCTACTAATGCTTTATCAAACTCTTTGGCATTCAGGTAAATGGATGCCAACTCCAAGTTGTACTGCTGATTTTTGGAGGACCCCGAAGTCAACTTTTCCAAGAGAGCTGCCGCCTGTAGTGGTTGATTTAAACCCGTAAAAATTTCCGCTACCAGTAAGACATAAAATAGATTTTCCGGATCTCCAACTACCGCTTGCTGGGCAAAGGGAAGGGCTTTATCGGCTTGGTTATTTTTTAAAAGTACCTCTGCCAATTTGAAGGAAATGGCAGGCTCCTCAGGGGCAAACTCCCTTGCTTTTGACAAGTATTGGTAGGCTTTTTCCAATTCTCCCAAGGCGAAGGCTTTTTCTCCTTCAATAAAAAAGCGGGTTGCATTTGCCTTTTGTTCTTGCGCTTTTACTTCTTTTTTAGACAAGGAAGCCTGCGGAAATCCTGCGATTGGACCCAGAAAAATAAGGCAAAGAAGAAGAAAAATGGGAGTAACTCTCACTGGAGGATGGGATTTCAAATCATCTACACAAACATAGTGCCTTTTCCTCAAATTGACCGAAGAAAAGGGGGGTAGGAATGGCTTCTTTAGGATTTTTTGGAAAGAAGGGATCGGAAAAAGGTACGCTCACCAAAAAATACTACTGTGAGAAATAGAAGAACTCCTGAATTTTTAAGCATAAAATCCAAAGTATTTGAACCGGTTTCTACATAAAATCCCGTATAACTTAGCGCAAATGCAAGGATCAAGTAGCCCAGTCCACGGGTAGTTTGGTAGGGAACAGGGTAATGCTGTTGCCCATAAATGTAACAACTTCCTGTCATTACTAAGTAACAGCATACGGTACTCACCGCTGCACCCATAAAGCCCCAGATCGGAACCAATAAGGCAATTCCTGCCACACTGACCAAGGCCCCTACAAATGTTATCCAGAAACTGTAGTTGGTCTTATCGGTCAACTTAAACCAAATTGATAAATTGAAGTAAATGCCCAAGAGCAGGTAACCGAGCAGAAGCATGGGCACGATGGAAAAACCGATTTTATAGGCCTCCCCCTTAAGGAAGAGAGGACCAATCCAATGTAAATTGACGGAAATCACAATCATCAACAAGGAACAAAACAGGATGAACCCATGCATGACTCGCGCATACAATTGAGGCGAGTCTTTTTCCTTGGATTCCCTGAAAAAGAAGGGCTCCGCAGCATACTTGAAGGCTTGAATCACCAAGTTCATCAGGATGGCCAACTTGAAATTGGCTCCAAAAATACCAGCGGCCTCCCGAGAACTCAGCCCAGGATAATAGTCGGTAGGCAATACGTATTCAAATAGCAGTCGCGAAATAAGTTCATTGGTCACTCCTGCCAACCCCATAAAAAGGAGCGGAAGGGAGTAAGTCCACATGGGTTTTAAGATTTCTTTTTCCAATCGGAAGGAGAAAAAACCAGCGCTCCACCAGACTAGAGGAATAATCAAACCGTTGGCAATTAAATTGGAAAGGAGGATGTATTCCACACCCCAGCCCGATTGGTAACCTAGGAAACCTTCTTTAAGGATGCCTCCTTGAATCCAAGCGGGTATCCAAATTAGTAAGAGTACATTTAAAAAGACATTCAGGAGAATGTTGATCAATTTGGCTCCTGCGAAGGTTTTGGCCTTATTATCTAATCTCAGTTTAGCAAAAGGAATGGCCAACACCGCATCAAAGGCAAGCAGTAAAGCAGTCCACTCAAACAAGTAGGCTTGACCGGGGTAGTCCATCCATTCTGCCAAAAGTGGTGCAGCGAGGTAGACCGCTGATCCTAGGGCTAGGCTGGATAAGACGAGTAGGGTTTGGGTGTTATGGTAAACTCGCTTGGGGTCCAGATTTTTTCCAGTAGAAAATCGGAAAAAGGCGGTTTCCATCCCATAGGTAAACACGATGTTCAAAAAACCGATCAAGGCATAAATACCCGTAAAAGCGCCTAGGTCTGCCTTGGTTAGGTATCCGGTGTAAAGAATGATCAGTAAAAAATTGATGGAGCGCCCTAAAATGCTACTTAGGCCATAAATGGCAGTTTGTCCGGCAAGTTTTTTGAGTGCTCCCATGGGTGGTTGGATCACTTATTCCCCACGAAAGACGGGTTTCCGCTTCTCCAAAAATGCAGAGGTGCCTTCCTTGTAATCCCCTGATTTGACACAACGCGCAAAGGAGTTGGCTTCGGTTTGGTATCCATTTTCCTCAAGGAAAACAGCATTCACACAATCGACCACCATGCCGATGGCAAGTGGGGCTTTGCTCCTAATTTTTTCCAAAATCCCTTCTGCTGCAGCGATGGCTTCTTCCTTGGTAGGCAGCACATGGTTAACTAGTCCTAAGGTTTTGGCTTCCTCGGCTCCAATCATGTCTCCAGTCATCATCAACTCATTGGCTTTGCCTCTACCCACTAGTAAGGTGAGTCGCTGCGTGCCTCCATAACCTGGGATAATGCCAAGATTGACCTCGGGCTGTCCAAATTTTGCATTTGCGGTAGCAATACGCATGTGGCAAGCCATGGCCAATTCGCAACCACCGCCGAGGGTGTAGCCGTTGGTGACCGCGATAACGGGCTTGTGGCAGTTTTCGATCATCGCAAAAATTTCTTGTCCGCTCTCAGCAAATTTTCGAGCATTGACCTCGTTGAGGGAAGCGATTTCGGTGATGTCTGCACCGGCTACGAAGGCTTTTTCTCCTGCTCCAGTGAGGATGACTCCTTTGATGGCTTTGTCGTCCATAACCTGATCAAATACCTGCCTAAGTTCTTCTAAGGTAGCAAGGTTCATGGCATTTAGTTTATCCTCTCGGTTGATGGTGAGGTAGAGGATTCCTTGTCGTTCTTCGGTGAGAATATTGACAAATTCAGACATAGTCATGCGGCATAGTTCAGACAAATATACCTCCCCCTCCAACACTACCAAATTCAGGTTAGGAGAAAAAAGTAAAATATACCCAAAACGGTCTGGAATCGACTATTTTTTATTTATATCATAACGAGAATTTTTGAAGTCTGGACCCCATTTTTTGCCTTTTTTACTTACTTTTGCGGCACGAAAAAACAAGAAGTTAAACCCATACTACCCATGAACTCCAAAACTAAAATTACCGTAGCCTACGGAGACGGAATCGGCCCTGAAATCATGAAAGCGACCTTGGCCATCCTAGATGCTGCAGGTGCCCAATTGGAATACGAGGTAATTGAAATTGGAGAGCAGGTGTACCTCAAAGGAATCAGTTCGGGAATGGCTTCCAATTCCTTTGCATCCCTACGAGCCAACAAGGTTTTTTTGAAGTCGCCGATCACAACACCTCAGGGTGGAGGCTTTAAGTCTTTGAATGTAACTACACGTAAGTCTTTTGGCTTGTACGCGAATGTTCGCCCTTGCAAGGCCTATTCCCCATTTATCAAGACCCATTTCCCAAAAACGGATTTGGTCATCATCAGAGAGAACGAAGAAGATCTCTATGCAGGGATTGAGCACCGTCAAACCCAAGAGGTCTACCAATGCTTGAAAGTGATTTCGCAGCCAGGCTCGGAAAAGATCATTCGCTATGCCTTTGATTATGCCAAAAAATATGGTCGCAAAAAGGTGACCTGCATGACCAAAGACAACATCATGAAGTTGGCGGATGGGCTATTTCATAAGACTTTCGACGAAATCGCGAAGGATTATCCAGGCATTGAAACAGACCACAAAATCATTGATATCGGGACCGCTTTGATTGCAGAGCGCCCAGAGATTTTTGATGTGATTGTCACGCTCAACCTTTATGGAGACATCATCTCCGACGTAGCAGCACAAGTGACCGGGTCGGTAGGCTTGGGAGGCTCTGCAAACGTGGGTGCGGAAGTAGCCATGTTTGAAGCCATCCATGGTTCTGCTCCTGACATTGCAGGCAAGGACATCGCCAATCCATCTGGTTTATTGAACGGAGCCATCATGATGCTGGTTCACATCGGCCAACCAGAGATTGCGGAGAAAATCTCCAACGCCTGGATGAAAACGCTCGAAGATGGAATTCATACCGGCGACATCTACCAAGAAGGCTTGTCCTCCAAAAAAGTAGGAACCCAGGAATTTGCTCAGGCAGTCATTGCACGCTTGGGACAGGTGCCGAGTCAAATGGTCCCTGCAGTTTTTGGAAAAGAAAGTACTGCGCCAATGGATGTTGCCCTACGACACAAGCCAAAGGCAAAGAAAGAATTGATTGGAGTGGACGTATTCCTAGACTGGGACCAAAATCATCGGGATCCGAATGTCTTGGGTAACCTTCTGAATACATTGGATACTGGTGGTTTGAAACTGAGCCTGATTACCAATAGAGGGGTGAAGGTATTTCCTGATGGCATGAAAGAAACCTTCTGCACCGACCATTGGAGATGCCGATTCAAAGTGGAAGAAGGAAAAGTGCTTACCCATGCCCAGGTGATCGACCTCCTTCAAAAAGTGGAAGGTTTGGGTCTAGATTTCATCAAAACTGAGCACCTCTACACTTTCGACGGAGTAAAGGGATTTTCACTGGGACAAGGAGAATAACTCGAGTTTTTATCCAGAAGGGGAAAGCAATTTCCCCTTCTTCTTTTTCGTACATTTGCATGTCTCCAATTTTGGCTAACGCATCGAATCCCATGCAAAAGCGAGTGTTAATCATCACCTACTATTGGCCTCCGAGTGGAGGTTCGGGTGTACAACGCTGGTTGAAGTTTGCCAAATACTTGCCCGAGGCAGGATGGGAGCCCGTGATTTTTACCCCAGAAAATCCTGACTTTGATCTCCAAGACGAGACACTCCTCAAGGAGATTTCTTCCGATCTGGAAGTGATTCGCTTCCCCATCTGGGAACCCTACCAGTTGTTTACCAAGGTGAAAAAGCAAGGCAAAAGCCATCCTGGGCGTATCCTGGAGCAACCCAAAAAGGGATTTCTAGAAAAAATAGCCATTTGGCTGCGTGCCAACTTGCTGGTACCAGACCCGCGTGTTTTTTGGGTGAAGCCCTCCGTACAATTTCTAAGTCAACTGCTCAAAGAAAGGCAGTTTCAAGCCATCATTACCACTGGGCCACCTCATAGTTTACACCTGATTGGACAGCAACTCAAGCAAAAGCATGGGGTGCCCTGGTTGGCAGACTTTAGAGACCCCTGGTCGCAGTGGGAATTTCTAGACACCCTCCCCATGCTCCCTTTTATCCGGAGACGACACGAAGCCCTCGAGCGGAAGGTCTTGCAGCAAGCAGATGTGGTGGTAACCATTTCCCCAACCTTCCAGCGTGATCTGCAGCGACTCTCGGGAAGAAAAATTGACCTGGTTACCAATGGTTACGATCCGGCAGATATTCCTCAAGATTTGGCCCCTAGGCCCAAAGTAGCCAATCAACTTCACCTAATTTACACAGGCATCATTGACGCCATCCGCAACCCACTTCCTTTGATGCAGGCTTTGAAGGCTGAATTTGAAGCAGCAGGGGAGGAGGTCTCCTGGACTTTTGTAGGGAAGGTAAGCGAACAGGTGCAGGAGCAAGTGCAGTCCGATCCTTGGCTACGGAGCCACATCCACTTTGCGGGCTATGTTTCCCACCAGGAAGTTTTTGATTTTTATACCAAGGCAGATGCCCTGGTTTTGATCCTGACGGATACCAAGAATGCGAAAGGCAATATCCCTGGCAAACTCTTTGAATACCTAGCCACAGGACTTCCTGTTTTGGCCTTGGGTGATCCGCAAGGAGATAGTTCGGAGATCCTGAGCCAAGCAGGTGCTGGTGCAGTACTTTCCCATGGGGATCAAATGGCGATGCGCCAAGCGCTTCGAAGACTTTATCAAACTGCAGGAGCACAGCAAGCCCTAGGTTCCTTGGATGCCTATTCACGAAAAACCGGAAGTAAGCAAGTGGCTGGATTATTGGATAGGGTAGTTTGAAAAGATAGTACCAAGTACCATGTACAAAGTACTAAGTATCAGGATTCTTTAGGAGCGTTATTCCAGTCCCATTGCAAATCCCTTCGATATTCTTCACTCGGCGTTGGACATTCGACATTAAAATAGTATCAAGTACCAAGTACAATGTACCAAGATTCTTTAGTAGCGTTATTCCAGTCCCATTGCAAATCCCTACTTCGA
>Ga0169931_10002090_pt1 | contig 32856 bp, 10 predicted proteins | sample Kivu_15m_20L_FD_129675 | JGI IMG/M metagenome (GOLD analysis project Ga0169931, IMG submission 129675) | Freshwater microbial communities from Lake Kivu, Western Province, Rwanda to study Microbial Dark Matter (Phase II) - Kivu_15m_20L... | ecosystem: Environmental > Aquatic > Freshwater > Lake...
ATCGTAAAAAAGTAAAAAATAACGAAGAAAAACCGATCATCGTGTAGCGAATTGAGAAAGTTTCTCACAATTTTATTAGTTAATCTTAGTCTTAAGAAATTCCTATTTTAAGAAGAGCACAGAAAATTCCGATTGTCAAAAGATAGCTAAATATAACTAAAGGCAAGTAGTCTTAGTAAAGCCATCGAAGCGTGAGTCCAAAACTAGAGCCCAGAATAAACGCATTTAGCTCTATAAGTAGAGATTTTCACACTCAAACTGATGTAAGTGTAGATATAGATCTTTCAAACTTGAATTTTTTTCATCATTTGCCTTCAAAAGAAAAAGATATTCAGTAGTAGGAGCCTTGGTAATGCTAGTAAGACTAAATCTAAGAGGAACTGAGGCAGATTAATTAGAGATTAAGCCAAAGAGGACCTCGACCTTTGGTTATAAAAAATACGCCTAGAAATCATTAAAAAGATACTTCGCCTTACAGAAGTATAAAATAACCGAAAAAAGTTCGACTGAGTCTGAGTCCAATCAAAAGCAACAAAAATGTAACTCCTAGAAAAGGAACTGTTCAAAGACCCTCAGCTCTAACACCAAAAAATAACAGTAGAGTTGCAACAAATGCCTATACAGTTGATTATTTAATAAAAGAAGATAATGTTGCAAAGTGGGTAAAACCACAAAGAAATCTATTAACGACAGATATTCAAAAAGCAAAAGTTAAATGATAATTAAACTTTACTTATGTAAGTTATCTCATTTGTTTGATGAAAATACATAATAAAGTAGATTTTAGTCATAAATTGTCGTTACTTAGCATAATTCTATAATTCTATGATATAATTTTCTATAACTTTGTTCCATATGGGAGTTTGTATAGGCACTTGTGGCAAAATAGACGTAGCAGCTCAAGAGATTAAACCTTCAGACAGGTTGCAGATTGAAAACAATATCAAAAACTAAGGTTTTGAAGGCGAAGACTGCAACGTCAAAAGCACATTAAATTAAGAATTCGTCAAAAAGGAATAAGAAAATTTATAGACAAAAGAACCAGAATAGCCAAAATAGCCAAAATAAGAAGATAAGAAAGATGAGTAAAAAGCATTAGAAAGTATTTAAGCACCAGTTCCTTAAAAAATTAAGCCTCCGGTCGAACCTGAGACATTTCGAAACAGAAAATTCTAATAAGGAATCACTAATCTGTTGAATCGCGGAAAAACATAAAAAGACAATTAGTTGATTCAGTCATCTTTGGCTTCAAAATAGCTGATGGTTCTGCCTATGGTTGAACTTGACAACGGCATCACTTACTAAGGTCAGTGGAAGGAGGCTATGCGTGAGGGCTAGGGCACCCAAGTATGGGCTGACGGTAGCAAGTATGTAGGCTAATGGCGCGGAAACAAAGCAAACGGAAAGGGAATTTTATACCATTCAGACGCAGATATATACGAGGGCGAGTGGTTAAACGATAAAGCAAACGGACAAGGAACTTACACACATTCAAATGGAGCTAAGTATGTAGGTCAGTGGAAAGACGACAAACAGTATGGCTTTGGCATATAGTAATGGCTCGACGGTTAACGCTACGAAGGATAATACAAAACAGGTTCGAAATGCGGAAAAGGTCTGTTAAAATTTTTAGATGGAAGTTATTATGACGGTTAGTTTCTCAACAACTAGATCCACGGTAAAGGTAATCAAAATGTAATTAAGGTGTTTATGTGTGGTGCAAAAACAGGAAGTACGAGGGCCAGTGGTAGAACAACAAAATGCACGGAACTGGTAAGACCGAATGGACAGATGGACGAGTCTATGAGGGAGAATATTTTAACGATAAAAAACACGGAATCGGCTCATTTTACTGGCAAGATGGAAGAAAGTACCATGGAGCTTGGAAAGATGGAAGACAGCATGGAAGGGGTGAGTACTATTTAGCTACAGGCTAAAAGAAACTCGGGTAGTGGGTCTAGGGTAAGCGAATTAAGTGGATTTAGGAAAATCTAGCGAAACCTGCATCTTGATAGAATCTTACTTATTTTCATGTAAAAGTTGAAAAAGATATTATTATATTTTTTATAGGCAAGGCAATTAAATCTATAAAGTTGCTTAGATATCTTTTAGTATTAAAATTATATGCGCCAACGACACAAGAAGATAGCCTTAGTTTAAAGAATTAATCCAACAAACAACATCCTTATTGATCACTGTGATCACATGCAGACCATTAGAGTCGTGCCTGATTAATATAGGTAAACGGGCGCTTTGGCTGAAATATTTTTTGAAAATATTATAGTCAAGCCACCTGTAAAAAAGAAAAATACGCTCGGAGAGTCAGCTTATGCATATTCCATGACAACTTAGACTTCAGAATTCTCAGAAAATATTATAGATATTCCTAAACAAAAGCAACAATCTGTGTCAGCGCGTTTCCATGCTGAAACTCCCAAAGAAAAACCTAAAATAAAAAGTAATAAATATTTAAGTCTTTCTTAAAACAAGCCTAAAGCGTTTTTGATTGAGCTAAGTCCCAAAAAGTAAACAAAAAAATAAAGGAATCAAAGCAAATCGTTCAGTTTAAAAAGTACGGCCTTAAGAGCGTATTCTAGCTGCGAAATGAAAAATAAAACCAAAATAAAAGAAGTCAAATACAAACTTATTCCGGATCGTAAGTATTGATTCATTAAAATCTATCTGTTTATTAACAATTATTAAAATTAAAAAATCTAAATAAAACAAAAAATTCTTAGATAATTCTTTAAAAACGCTGAAAAGATAAACTTGGAATCTTGATTTTTCATCAAAAACAGTTTTAATTAACTCAAACAACTCTGACGATCATTCCTCGATGAGGGTGCTGATCCACTTCGGAAAATCCTGTTATGCGTGTTATCTCCATTGTGGCGGCTACTACCAGGGATCATCATTGATTATGAGCAAAAGAACATTAGGAAAACACTAAATCTGCACATGGCAATGCACTGATAATTGATCTTAAAGTGACTCTTGTTGCTCTTAGAGTTGCTGATTCTGATGTTAGTAGAGTTGTTGTTGATAGTCGAGCAGCATGGAGGCGTTCATTTGTTTGGTTTGAGTGTGGCAACGGTTACCTAGATGGTCACATCTTTACAGACTGAACGGAAAGAATAGTTGTGATTTTGACACAAAAGACATACCCAATCGTCGTATCTATTGCTCTTACCTCCGTTTCTCATTCCTCTTTCTCGAATGTTACAGGACATACAATCAATAATTTTATTATCATACCAATAAAAATCATCGTCCATACTTGCAATCTGCCCATACTCACAACAACGATCACAAAAAATCGAAGGATATCTGCCCTCATATAAGACAAAAATCATTATAAACCTTATGTTATTGATATATGGTCGAACGATCACTGTTTGCTATGCCCGATTGCCGTTCGACTCGCATCATACACATGCTTTGACTTCGTCCATTTCTAACGATACTCGTCTAAAGCATCGGGTTTTTTGTCAAATTATGATTTTTTTGTTATGAAGGGAAGCAAAGTAGACAATCTTTTTTGCTCCTATGCCTTGAGGAAATTGTCACTAGATATCAAAATGCATACCGATACTATGTTTTGAATGTATCGTTGGGGTTGTAATTTTGAAAGTTCAGCCAATTGCTTGTCGATTGCTGGAAAGAGTCCTTAATAAATATATAGATACTTGAGACAAAGTAGGTTTTCCTGGTTCGCAGCCCTACTTTCTTTCCTTATAGAAATGGAAATTTTAAACCTTGCCTGGGTTGCATCTTTCCTCATACCAGTTGCCAACTAAAGTGCGAGGACGGAACTGGCTGTCGAAGTCTGCGGTCTGCTTTACGACGAAATCCCTGTACATGCCTCAGTTACAAATAATACTAATTATATTGTGCCGATTTCAATGATAATATATAAGAAAAACAATAAATAAACTTAGAGATATCACGACTATTGAATTAAAGAATCTCTCTGTATTTTCAAAGAAGAAGTATTGTTAAACAATTTTTTACCCATTAGTGTCTGCTTCACGTTTTTCATTATTTTTTAAACCTAGTTAGGCCAAATACATTTTCTAATGATTCTATGTATAAATATTTTTACTTCCACAATAAAAGAGGACCCCAAGAAGCTGCATATATGACCAGAATAAAGAAAACTTGTTCTGCATTGAGATTCGCTAGATGAATATAATCGTTTAAGAAAATTAGACATATCATGTAGCATATTAACGAAGCTGCTACGAAAATTAGCAAGTAAAGATGGAGTTTGTGCACCTCAGATATGGTCATTGAGTATTATGTGACTATAAGAACAGTGAAAGCGATGGTTTCGAACTAGAGATAGGATTATTTTTCAAAAATTACTAAAGTTAAGACCATTATTATGGTGGCCTGAAAAGAAGCTTTCCAGATCCAAACGAAAAAACTAAAGACAGAGAGGTAGTCAGCCGATTGAAGCGATTGATACAGTTTCGGGTACTACAGAACAATTTCCATCTAAATAAAGTAAAATTTACACTGACGTCTTGATCTAGGATAAGAGCAAAAACAGGCCAGAAAGTGAATATTGTTGCGTATCCTAGTTGAAGGTAAGAATTGAAGACAGGAATAGAAACAAAATAAAAAACGCAAGAAAAGATGAGTTGAATGACCGAAATAATGAATCCTCTGTGTATGATGAACGTAGCCAGAAGCGAAGATCGATTGTAGGAAAGTCTTCCGTGCCAAAAAAGAAGTCCTTTCAGATCTCTGAACTACAAAATAGAAAAATCAGCAGCTAGAGCCGCTTGCATGCCTTACTTTCCGACTATACCGATCCCCATGTCTGCCGCTTGGATCATTCCAACATCGTTTCCACCGTCCCCTACGCCAAGCACTGCCTACTTTTCACCCTTGCATTTCTTGACACCCTAAGTAAGCACTTTTTTTTGACTCGGAGAGCATCTGCAACAGATCACAGCTGGCATTTTCATAGCTACAGAGAAAAAGTCTTTTGAGATTTAAGTGTCTTACAATACATAAGAAAGTGTTTTTCCGTCGATGATGAGGATCTGATTGAGATTCTATCTGACGGCATTCCACTTTTCCTACCACAACTCGAAAGAATCTGCTTATTATATTTTAATATTGGTTTACGTGGTTTTCTGAAGCCCACAAGAGCGACCTATGCACTCAGCTGTCTACATCTTGTCGCCTGTTATCATCCAAAATTTAATGCCAGCACTTCTAAGACTCTAGATAGTTGATTTTAAACTCTTTTGTAGCTTGTCTTATATGCCTGTTACGCCCAGAAAATCGACTCCAGACTCTAGTTAATCCATGAGTTCTTTGATTCTATTTTGATCTGGCTAAAATTTATTGTAAGCTTCTTCGTAGCGTTGAGCCCAAGCTTAATAAAATTCTTGATTTAAAATCTTTCTAGTGATGACAAGAGTCCTCAGTCCAATACTAGAAAGATCTTTGCACTATTATTAAAGAAATGAACGTTTTTGACGATTACTTACAAATTGTTTCATTACGGCGTCAGCTCCCTTGAGATAAAAAATGTATTGATGTGTACTTTTATTTTGTAAAATGATTCCCATTCTTTTAGTTTCACTTTTGAAAGGAAAAGAGTATTTTATTTAGAAATCGACTTCTGTCTTTGATGGTAGAAGAAGTTTCATAGTCGTTTGGGTGCGTTATACGATCGAAAGCCCGAATTCTTATGCCATTTTCACAAAAGTTATCTAATCGGGGCTCGAAGCTTGATAATCTTTTTTGCTTCTATCTTCACTGTAAACAGGAGTGACGTTGTGGCACAAAGCAAGCGCAGTTACGATATTTTTGAGGTCTCTTTCTTTCGAATTTATGCTTTCCGGTATCTCTTAATAATCTGATATGATTTAAGTGATTTCTTGTATCTGTTCGTTAGTATATTTGATGTCTTAATTGATAGATATTTGTCTAAAAAGCATTTAGTTTTGAGTAAGAGTGCCAGTCTTATCAGAAAGAATGTATTTTACTCGTCCAAGTTCTTAAGGACAGTTGCTGTTTCGAGTCACAGCTCCTTATATAAACTTATCCTTATTAATGCAAGCAGCGTAATAAAGTTTAGCGAAATCGATGTTTACTCGCATCGAAATAGGGATGATCGCGCTCAGAAGTATCAGCATTCGCATAAATTGAATAGGCACGTATGCCCATTATGTTTTTTGAAGAATGATGAAAGTAAGGGTAAAACAAACCATAATTGCGAATAAAATTTTGCTCAATTTGTTTACTTAGAAGTCTAAAATGCCGAACTTTGTTCTCGCACTCGATCCGCCCATTGAAATTCTGGTCTAGCGGCCTACGTACATTACCAAACCTATAACAGTTCCATTCGTAAGGACTGTAGTAGTCCACATTGTATTCTATAAAGTAAGTTTTTAGTTCAGAATATCGTTGCTGAAAAGTCCAGAAAAATTATATATTTATCCTTATGGAGCTCTATCTAACGAAATTTTTACTTTGCTTCACAATAATACTGTGAATGATAGAGCTCAAAAATATCTGCTTCTGTTTTTATGGTATTTTGTGTCATTTTTACAGCTTTTCTCAGTTTCCAGTCAGTTTCTCCGTCTAACTGATCAGTTTTAAGGAACAAAGTGCCTTGCTAGTTCTAAGAATATAGCACAATCATGTCGGCTGGTACTCGACTGCCACCTTAAACTTTGACCATGTCGCCGACCCTTAGATCTTTACTTTTAATTCTTTAATATCTGCCTTAACGGACCACATCGTACTACTTTGAATTAGCCTATATAATGTAATTTTAACCTCAATATCCCGCTTGTAAGTGTAAAAATCATCATAGGCTTATTTTCCCATAGTCAGAGCTAAAACCATTATCAGAGGACCGATATAGGTGATAAAGAGCCCTACTCGGAGTACTTCTATGAGTTGTGTCAACGCGTTTACTAAGAAAAACATATTGAAAAAGAATTTGAACTGATTGTAGAGCACTTTAGGTATAAAAGTTATGATGTTGTATTTTGTATTTTTTACTAGATTGTCTTGGTAGTTAGCGGGTTGCACGTTGCCGTTCAAAAAAATCGTCCGATTACGTGTCTGAACATCTTTGAAGAATCGCTACTTAAACAACTTGAATTTAGTTATAGGTTCTTATTATTGTTCGTTTTCATTGACTATAAGCGGTTACTAAAGTGACGGATGATGAGTCTTCATTTCGTTTTATGATGAATATGATTTACTCATTAAATATGAACATTATACAAACAAACTTCATGTTACTTATTCATGTGAGTAATCATAATGACAAGTAAATAAGAAAAAAACCTTGAAATATAAATCAGTGAAAGTAGGTCACTCAGGTACAGTCAGAATTTGACTGGCTGAGTTTATTTTAGAAATCGTCCTAGATAATGCGAGTCCTCTTTGACTACGTGTCCAACGGTCACAAGAAAGTTTAGATAGTTATAACTCTCTATGTTTTTGTTAGTATTTTTTGACTTTTTTGTTGATTTTTTTGCTTTTTTTGTTGTGATGATTGACAGTTTTTAGTAGATCCTGAATGAGCTGATTGGCAGGACTAGCGGCTGCAGTTTGAGTATGAGAAGGCTAAACGATATGAGCGTAGTAGTCATGAAAGTTGCATTTGCATATAAGACAATAGGTAGACGGTGGAGCTGCTGCGTGATGATTCTAGATAGACAAAGATGTACGTGAGTGATGTGTTTTTCCTGTGCATTTTGAATGCGTTCTTGAAACTTGATGCGTTCAAACTCCATGTTTTCCTTGTAAAACTTCTAACTAGCAACACAAGTACCTGGTCGCAGGGCAACAGAAAGGCAGGCGTGAAGTGCAGCCCATCTATATTGAAGTGGGGCAAGATGCATTCAAACACTGACTGGTGGACTGCTGAGGTGGCGGGAGAGTGCTGATTGGGTGCAAAGCTGACAGTGACCGTGTTGGACTAGCCCGAGGGTGCCAGTTTGGTCAGAGTGAAGAGATGGCTGTCCGAGTTAACTGTTTGATTCTTTATCATTGGAATTATAAATTTAGCAATGCCCTTCCATGATTATTTAAATTTATTCCCAAACTGTCTCCCTTCTTTTCAACTGAAAAACTCAGTAAAAATACTCTTGGAGCTTTAATCAAGATGATCGACTGGCTTTTTGGAAAACTTAGTTTTTGCGATTTCTAAGACTTTAAATTCAGCTTATAAGGAAGAGTTTGCATAGGTATTGTATTTTGGTATGATTTATGACCTGATTATAAATATATTTTATTAATATTAGTTTTAGATATCAAAAATGAACTTTTAATTAAAAATTTGATTAAGTTTTTTTAAGTTTAAGACTCATTAAATTGACTGCTCATTGCTTTTTTCTTCATTTTTTTTTTAAAATTCTTCATCTTAAAATTTTTATTTTTATTTTTTTATTTTTTCAAACAAAAATGAAGTTTTTGTATTTTTATTGATAAACGTTTGTGCAAATGAAGCGATTTCCTTACTGGTATGTGTGTGTCAGCTGAGATAATATTATTAATCCTTTCGTCAGATTTATAACTTTGAATAATGCAAGAAGAACTCAAGAAGAGCTTCTAGCAAGGAAAACCACCTTCCCTGATTTTTTCCCTCATGATAATGACCAACATCCTGATCAACCTCGACCACGGCATTCTTCCAGCCTGCACCTAGTAAATGAAAATAGTTTTCGACATGGACGAGTTCTAACTTGGTCTACTGGGTAGCGTGGTCTACTTGGGTATTTCTCTTATGGGCATCTTTGCAGGTCGGCTCTATCAGCATCTGAATTCCAAGCTTATAACCTTAATAGCTTTAGGACTTCTTTAGGTATCGTTATTGTTATTTGTCCTCAGTGATCACAAAATCACAGCATACTTGAGTCGCTTCGCCACTGGGGTTTGTCAAGTTTTTTTACTTGTATACTACCCCATATGGATTGACAAGTTCGGCAAGCACAAAAAAACTTTCTGGCTAACTTTATTGCAAATATGCGTACCAATCGGAATATTTATCGGATACGGAATGACCGCAGTGATCCTCTCGACAGGCAATAGCGTATTTTATATCCTAAACAGTTCAGATTGTCTTTCTACATACAAATAGGCTTAGTAGTATTTTTCATATTGACTTTCTTTTTTTTGTCTAAGCAAAAATTAGATAGCAGAAGAAGACTCAGCTAAGACATGATCGACCCCCTTGTGAACTAGCCAAATGCTTAACAAAATAACATTGAAGTCATAAATGAGGCATAGAATAAGAATAAGTATAAACTTAGCGTTATGTTGTCTAAGCTTTTCAAGTCAAAAATGTATTTAGTAGGAACTTTCACGATGGCTGTCATTCTGTTCGTGTCTACAGGAATACAATTCTGGCTTACATCCTACTTCATCGATGTTCTTCAATTCTAAAAAAATCAAGTTTTTATAGCATATGCGATCGTATCAAGTACTGGCCCAACGACAGGCTGTGCCTTTGGTATCTATGTATGTATTTAGGAGGCTTTATGGTCAATCGAATCGGAGGCTACTAGCATCCTCATACTATTTTTTATGTCTTTTTCTTTTCAGTTATCGGCCTAGGGTCGGCTATCATCATACCTTTTGTTTAAAATTTCTGGATAGCTGTGATTCTCTTGTGGCTTGTACTTTACTTCGGAGGAGCTATGATGCCAGGTCTGACCGGACTCATGATGTGCTCTGTATCGCCTTACCTTAGAGCTTTTGGTAATTCAACTGGAGAAATCATCAAAAATGTGTTCGGATACCTACCGTCTCCCTTCGTCTATGGTCTTTTTAACAGCCTACTAGGTGATAGAGCTGGCATTAAATTCTTGATGTTTTGGGGACTTTGGGCACCTTTTTTGCTAGCATTTGGAAGCATTCATAGATATAGACAAATTAAACATCATCGATTGAGCCATGAAGTCAAGGTGGGCTAGAAAGTGGTTGAAGAAGTTGTATACAGTGACTAAGAAAATGATGAAAAATATAAAAAAGATGTATAAAAATAAAAAGAAAGTGATTAGGCTATAGCGCCCCAGCAAAATAGATAACGATCCTAATAAAGTCCAAGCATAAATAATACTTGATTGTGCTAATTTTATTAGATTTAAGTAATCTTTCAATTTAATTCATATGCATTTTGCAATAAATTAACTTATCTGCTTTGAATTCTTATTATAACAGTATGCAAGGGTTGTGCATCTTAATCTTCTAGATCTGTATCATCATTCTTTACGGAATCTTCGTGCGAACCGGAAGCACTACTGTCGACTACAGCACTATATAAACCCCTCTGTACTTCTGCATTGCCTTCACTCTATACAGTCTCAAATATCGAATGTTTGATTGGACACAATTAACCAATTTTCTATTCATTTTTGCCATCACTTTTCAACTCAATACACTTCTCATCATGTTTTGGCATGCAGCCTTTAATAATAGTTTTTCAGGCACTACTGAGATCAGTTCATATCATCTGCTCGTAAACGTATAATGTTTGCTAGCAGTCTTGGTTACGGTTTTTCAGTTTACGGGAAAAATCAGTTTGCAACAAATTTTTGTGCTTTGCTTAGTTGAAATCTTCGGATTTACTCTCAATTTTTTTATAAGTATATGTGGTACTTATTAATAAAATTTAGGCATAAAAGCGATAACCGGAGGAGGGACAATCAATATTTTTCTCTTTGGCTTTTTATTCGCCTTGCCTATACGTATTTGGTGTTGCGTATAATAGCTCTAAAACGAAACGATGATGAAGGAAAGATATTTGACAAAAATGCTCAAACTTATTGGAATGATTGTGATGATCATTCTTTGGGGAAGTTTTAGCTCAGCTACTGCAGAAATTGATGTAATTTACCTTAATAGACTTTACGGTACTATTTTGAGCACAAATGTGCTTACGGCTTAAGCATTTTTGCATATGCATCTAGGTTTCATGGCAGCTGTGGGAACTACTATGGCTCTGATGGTAAAAGGCTAAAAAATAGTACTAAATCAAGTCATAAACACATTGTTTTTGGTAATTTTATATTAATTTAGTCTGGAGTTTTTCTGAGTTCTTCAGCATAGGTCATAATTGACCCTTTTGCTTCTTTACTTATGGGTGTTTCTGCCCCTGTTCTCGTCTTTATCATGGATAGTTTATTGCAAAATGTTCTACCGAAAGGCTATAATCTTGAAGGCATCATTATGGCCGGCTTAGGTGGCATTTTTCAATGCATTTTCACAAGTGGAAGAAACAGTAGATCTCCGGCTTTAAGTGATAACGCTCCTCGACAAGGTGGCCTTCAGCTTGCCTCTTTAATAGTTACTGCGTGTCTTGCATTTGCTTTCGGTCTGCTGGCTACATTGATTCTCCGCTGTTTTTCACCTAGGCAATCGACATACAAAGACAATACTCTTTGGTTCATCGACCAGTAGACTCTTCCGATATATCCTGATGACTAAATTCTCAAAAAAATAGTCGGGTAGCGTCAAGAAGCTCAACTTCGTCATGAAAACGTGGTATTCAATCTTAAAGACAGCTACTTGACACAAAACAAAGATCAGTAAGCATCATAACGAGGCAAAATAATAAAAAAACAAATAGATTTGACGTCAAGAATAATGTGATAAACAAATATTTTTTATTTATAATCAAATGACTATCATCAGAAAGACTTTCCTTCAGAAATTCTGCGTTATCTTTTTTTCAGCAAGTTTTAAATCTACCTGACCAGATTATATGCCTACATTTCTTTGTTTAAAGCAGTATTGGCTTTGTCGTTTAGTCTTCTGAGTGCTTCTTGAGGGTTACCCACTCGAGTTCGCTATACGACTGCTCGCTTTATTTTGTTGTATCGCTAAGCGAAGTCTCGCAGATTGGCAGCCACTTGGTAGTAGTAGTTGATCAAGTTTTAGATCACTTAGGCAGTGTCCATCACTTCTTGATTGTATTCTTGGCAAGACAAAAGTTCGTCCATTTTCTTGTCTAGAGCAGTCATGTTGTCAAGAAGCTTAGAAGAAACGTCAATGCAAAATTTATCTGGGTCAGGGAAAGAGTAGTTTTTTCGAGAAAAGTAGTCGTTGCAGACTGGCCTGACAAAGCTATTAATTTGCTATTCAAGTGTTTATACTTACTTTTTTACAGCTTATAGCATTCCATTGTTTTCGAGAGATTTTATGAGAGCTTACCTATACTTCTGAAGCTTATCGAAAACTTTTTCACCTAATTCAATCGACATTTTCTGCAACTGAGCGTCTTTTTCTTTAAGTTTTTTCACAGGATCGATAACGTTTTATCTGACACTAAATATAAAAAATCTTACTGTTTTTTAATTTGAATGAAAGGTTGTTTGCAGTTGAAAGTTTGAACGAATTTGCTTACTTTTTAGTTTTTAAACTGATTGTTAGCAGAAAGCTGCAGTGAATCTAAAGATCTTGGGTCAAGTTAGCTACGGCATTGATTGATTAAGCTACGCAAAAAGTCAGGATTTACAAGTTTTAAGAAATTTTGTTGATCGTCTGCTGAAAACGCCATCAGATTAGGGTTTTGACCAAAAGGCTGACCTGCACCGACCAAGGGAGCGCTTAGTCCAAACAAATTTTGTTGACCTTGATTCTGTTGGCCGAAAAGATTGTTCTGTCCTTGACCATTTCCTCCGCCTCCAAAGAGTCCGCCCTGATTTTGTTGATTCTGACCGCCAAAAAGACCTCCTTGTTGTTGACCCTGACCCTGACCTCCGAAAATGCTTCCTTGTTGTTGTTGACCTTGCCCTCCGAATAGATTTCCTGATTGTTGTTGCTGATTCTGTCCTCCAAAGAGCCCGTTTCCTCCTTGATTTTGCTGACCCTGTCCGCCTCCGCCGAAGATGCTTCCTCCTTGTTGCTGACCCTGTTGTTGCCCTCCGAATAAGTTATTAGTTCCTTGTTGTTGATTTTGGCCACCAAACAAATTGTTGCCTTGTTGTTGCTGCTGTCCCCCGCCAAATAAGCCACCCTGTTGTTGACCTGTCCCGCCGAACATTCCTTGCCCTGTTGTTGCAGCTGACTTAAAATAAACATACGCTTTCCGAACAAGTTGTTCTGGCCTCCTTGCTGACCCCCTCCGAAGATATTGGATGTGCCTCCTGAAAACATTTCTCAAATAATATATATTACTATTGTATGAGAATTGAGTATCTAAATAGGCTTGCCTAAAAAAGTATTCAAAAACTCATAAGCACTTGTGTATGCGTCGCTTCACTTATAATTTTTAAAATTTTTGCATTCAAAATATTTTTATAAAGTTATAAACGAAAAGATCATTTAGAGGGTCTAACTGATGCTTGTCTATTGATAGTTTCGCATTCGAAGTAAGTATCTAAAATGTCGTCGTGACTTGCCTAAAAAAATTAGTAAAGTTTATTTTTTTTAGTTTTCGGTGAGTTTTTTGTATAGTTTTCATTAAGCTAAGCAAGTCTAGTGCCAATTTTTGCGCCCAAAGTCAAAGTTTTACTTTAATTTTTCAATAAAAGATCTTTTCTGGCCTGATAGACTACATTATTGACTTTCGCATGGCTGAGATCGCGATGCATAGTTCTAAGTTTGCCTTGAGACTGTTTATTTTCTTTTTGAATTGATTTTTCAAACCTACTTTTGCACAGCTAAGCTGGCATAGTCACTTTTTAGTACAGTATTTTAGGTGTTCCAAAAGTGATCTTAAGGTTGGCTAGCTTTTTAAAGCACTCTTTTTAGTTGTCACTATGTAAAATTTAACGAGAAAATCTGTCGAGTCCCTCAGATTAATGACCATACAACGGCGCAAAATCTTTTGCAAGCAATTTGATTGCATCTATAAAATGCTCAAACTGCATAGTGGTGTGGTCTCTTGTAGCTGCTTTTTTAAATATTTTCACTAACAAATCTTATATTTATTTAATTTTTTTAACTTTTACCAGTTCTCGTACGTTTGAGCTTTATAAATCTAGTGCTTTTAACTCTTTTGTGTCTTGTTTAATCAAAAATAAAGAGTTAAGTATGTCGAATTCCTTGCAAAAGACCATCCACTTGTTGAGTGACATTTGCTACATACTTTTCTGTTTTTACTCGAAAAGAGTGCTTTTGATAGAGCTGATGTAATTTTATTTGCAAAAATGAAGAAAAATGGTTTTTATTTGCTTATTTTTGGCTAAGTCTAAAACAATATGATGTTTTGGTACTTATTTTCCTTGATTTTTCTTGTTAGTCATAGCTATTTAGAGTCGATTCGTTGATGCACTTGCTCTTATCTTATTTTCAGGAACCTTTAAATACGTTTTCATTACTTTTGGCTATTCTTTAGCTCCTTTCTTATCTGTTTCTTAAAAGACAAAACAACCGCTCTTTATCTGCCCTACTTTCCAGTCTACGAACTATTTATCATCGCTTCTTTTAGTAACCATCTCCAAAGACATTTCTTAAGCTTTTTAACAAAACTTACCTTAAATTTTGCTGTCTTCGGAACTAGATAACACACCTGAATTCTTTTTGTTGTCTTTTCTTTATTATTTTTTTTATTAAACCTACACTATTTCTTCTATCACTTCATTCTTCTATGACATTTAGTCGATCTTAGGGCTCGAAGAAACTGCATTTTAAGGTTCTTTTTCTGTTTAAGGCAGATTTTATGACGATTCTTTTTTCGACTACAAATTTGTTTATTTTTATTTTAGCCCTTTACTTTCCATAGTTATTCTATATATAATTCTTCTATAATAAGCATGGCGAAGACAGGAGATCGTCTCATAAACAACATACTAGGGTACAGCCAGCAGTGCGGAGATCTACTCAATAAATACAACATTGACTTCTATCTAAATCATTTTGATAGAAATGCTATCACTAATCTTTCTTTACACATCGAGCCTCAAAGCTTCCTTACTGTGCACGAATTCGTAAGAGTGTTTTTGTTGCACATCGACCACTCTTAAAACGAAACTCTTTTCTTAGCTCTGAGTCTTAAACAGCTCTTCGAATGCATTTTAGAGCGTACTTCGAATAAAACTTCAATTCAATTTTCAGATTTCACGACATATCTTTGTGAGGTATGCATATTTTTTACATAGAAAATTGCAAAATAAGGTCTTGATATCGTTGTTCCTTGCAAAAAGATATCTAGAAGCCCTTGTATGAGCACAACTAAGCTCAGATAGATAGATTTACATCCAGCTTAGATCATAAACAAAGTTGAAGTGTAGATGACTAAAATAGACACAGATTAGCCAAAAATCAACAGAAAGGTTGATTAAATCAAAGGAGTTTCTCAGTTTTATTATTCCTAGCAAAAAAGACAAGTTATAGCTCTAGGCGTTCTTTCGCCTTCAGTAATGATCTACAACTAAGAACTCAAACTTCAAAGAGAGATTCGACCAAAGTAAGGAAAATAGATGTAAAAAGACATCGCTATACTATCAATGGCATATAATCAATCAAACGACAGAATAGGGGCGATACTTACAAATTCTACTATGGTATTTTGGTAAGGTGGGGATAACTATACTACTTAAAAAATTATTTCTAATAGGTCGATTGGAGATAAAATACTTTATTTCTAGAATTTTAAAGTTTGTCTGACGATTGATAAAAATCAAGTGAATTTTTGGAATCTTGAACAAGAAATCGTTCAGAACAGCATTTTTTGTTCAGAAGCTACTAGCATCACTGATGTTTGCTAAATTCATCATCTGAAGTCAATCTGTGTAGCAACTGTTAATTGTAACTAAGACAAATGGCTTACGATTTATCACGATTTTAAAATAAAAGCAAAAATATCTTTGGGTGGGGCTGGCTGCCATACTTTACACTACAATCCTACGACACATTGTTTGATACCTATTGGCTATCAAACAGCTATACCAGTATACACTATATAGGGAAGTTAGTTCGACGTTTAGCTCAAGCACACGCTACACGGTCATAAATCTATCATAACTTGTGTAGATTCTTTAGATTCACAAAGTCTCATGATAACAGGAGACGATACAGGATAGGTACGGGTATGGGATTTGAACTATATGAGATGTGTTCAATCAGTTAAGATTGCCAGGTGGTTAGGACATATAAAACTTAAAAGAAATTTGTTGTTTTTCTCAGATCAAAGAATCAACATAATGAAAATGAGCAAAATTATTAATAGATAAAAATAAAGTCAAAATTAAAAAGATTCATGTCAGACCATCTATCAATATATTGATTAAAACTAGTCGATTTTGTGGGTTTTCACTAACAAAGATGCAAGAAAAATAGACTTGAAAGTAGGAAAAGTAATGAAAATTTATGTTTTGTGTAGCTAAAACTAAGACATTGCAGCTGCTTGCAAAACAGGTGGGGGTTTCGTAGTGGGTAACTCCAAGGGATAAATCAAACACTACGACTCAGATTGTAATCTCAGATGGACCAAACAAGCTCATTAAGCAGAGATCAGACAGCTGGTCTACGACAAGAAACACAGATTCATTTTTTCAGTAAGTTCAGACGGCAAAACTGCAGCCTGGCCATAAAGAACTATATAGTATTAGTCTTAAAGAAAGCTAATTGTATTCAAATCTAAACAGATAACCAAGTTGTCGATTAGTTAAGATTCGACTTTGGCGGCTCTTTTTAACTGCTAGTAGACTGATCTAAGTCTTTGGAACTACGATTTACTTAAACTTTACTAAGTACTTTAGATGCAGTCTCCCATCAACGCTTTGCTTTTTGCATAGCAACTCAACTTTATAGTAATCGCAACTAACGACGGAAAAGTGTATTTTATCAGATTTGACAAAACAGAACATCAATTACACTTATAATTGCTTGCATAGTGCCATCTTGATGCTCACATTTAAGTTTAAAAATAAAGTGTAGTCTCTTTGCTGACGCTTATATAATCAGCTACACGTAACTTCGTTTTAGCGACCACTAACCGAGGTTCGCTTATCAGAATCAACATAAATCCGCTTGTCAACAAAAATTTCAATAAAATAATGACTCTTTCAAAAAAATAATCAAGCAACATCAACAGAACTCAATAGGAAGAGTTCGAAAACAGTTTCGAACAAAGTGGGTCTAAAAGAAAAATCAGTTAGCTTAAGCAATAGGCAGGGTCAAGCGTTTTGCAGCTTGAAGTGTAATGGCTAAAAAAATATGGGCATTAAACTTTGAAAAACATCATTTTTTGTCCTTACGATAAGAATATTGTTGGTGTTACGTGCAGTCTCAGAGCTAAAATGATACAAATTTCTTCAACCTAAGTTATGGGGTAACTTGATATAGACGAGCCTTTGCCTTTCAAATGGAACCTGAAGCTTTAGATAAACTTGCTTCTGAAAAAGCAGATTTGCGAAACTCTAAAGATAATCGATCATATTTTAAAGAACAACGGGTACTAAATGCTGGCAAAATAATATAAACTCATAAATCTGACAAACTTCATGTAGATGGTCAGCAAACAACAATTTTTGTATAACAAACCTAAAATCTAAGCCTAACTGCTAAGTAGAGATCAATAAAATAGTCTAAATTTGGCACTTCCTTAGCCAACTCTCAAGAATCTTTAAGCTTACAAAAGAGTTCAGCTTATTAAAAAGCAAAGCTAATAGTCGATGCAAATGCCAGTTTTAAAGCCATTACTCAATGAATAGTCTCTCAAAACAAAAAATGATATCACCAATATACTTAACCCGAAAAAATAGTTGAAACCTCAATAGCCTGTTTTTGAGTCAGAACTCGTTAAAAGACTGCAAAAAAACTTGTCATGCAACCTTTTGCCTCGTCTCAGACTGACCTAAAAGTAAAACGAAAAAACCAAACACCTTTAAACTGCTCGAAGTCGTAAAGTTTTACACAAAAGAAACAGTCTTTCAAAAAGTTTTGCCTTGGATGAACTCAAGCAACAACGCTGGAAATAGCGTTCTCAAGACAAGAACGTAAAAGAGATATTGGCAGAGCTGAATACTAAGCTCAAGATGCACAGATCGAACAAAAATAGTCGACATATGTAATGATTACTACTGTTTCTATTTTAGTATATATTTTGATTTTGCGAGCCAAATCATATTAATCATAAATACTTTAATCATGAAGAATCACTCAAATCCTTTTCAAGAAGACCCCGTCGACGACGAATAGTACCACAATGATGTCGTCAATATGCTCATATAACTCAGTAAAAACGTTAAGCAGACATAAATTCCTAACAATATTTTGCCATTTAACTTTAAACCTCTCAAAAGGGTATAAGAACCGCCAATTTCAGAAGAAAGCGATTTTTGCTCAACTTCGCTCAGGCAAGCCCCTTCGCCTAAAAGTAACAAAACACATAAAATTCATAAGCAAAATTCACAAAGTAGACCACATTTGCCAAAAAAAGAATCTAAGCTTGAAATATAGAATGCTCAAGCTATGTAGATAGACGAGACTTTTCAGTAGTAATTGCCCTTAAAATCCCTTTTTTCAATAAAAAGTTAAACAACTTTGCTTAGAAACGGTCTAGAAATGATAGAATAAAAGTAAAGAAACGTTCAAGATTTACTATAAAATTATGAAAAATTAGAGCAAAATTATAAATAAAACTAAAAATAATATCAGTTACAGAGAAATCAGCAAGAAAAAGTTTTGAGATCTATTCTTGAAGACTCTTTTTCGAAAAAAATCGCATATCAAAGCTATATTGAGCATTTTAACATATAAAGATAAAGATTGATAGAAAACTAAACAAATTTTGTTGTGAAACCTTTAGCGAAGTACCTGAGAGATTAAGAAACTAAATCGAAGCCTAAAAAAGGAAAGAAAAATCAATCGATGAGTGACGAAGAATAACACAAAATGTCATAATCTATGGTAAGATAAAAAAATCCTTACTTCGCTGTTGTAGCATCTAAGCTTTAAAAAGAGAGATAAAAGTACGGATCCATGCAACTTGAGCAAAATTCTTTTTTTATAAAGCCCTTAAGCTAGCATAGAAAGAGCTCTATCAGTCAAATATCTGTTTTATAAAAATTGTCTTTACTTTGTGCCATTCAAGGAATCAATCAAAATATTTAATAAATCTACTGTTTAGAGCACTAAAAATGCTAATATCTGCTTCTAACTTGTCTAAAATTCAACCCTATGACTTCTCACGAAAAACGAAAATAAATATATAAATCTATGTAAAACATTTTTCAAATTCATAAAAAGATAGTAAGTGTTTCGACACACTGCATGTTTAGCCACAAAGCTTCACCTTACATATCAGTTACTTCACTTTCTCAAAATGACGATTAAATAATGATTTTGAACGAATACTCACATGAAACCCCACTTAATAAATATCTTATAAGAATGTAGCTAAACCCTTCTGAGCTTCTTACTACCGTAAAATACATAGTAAGAATGTCACTTAAGGTGATTCAATAAATTTCTCAGCAAACTGCTAACAAACACATCGTTATTTTGCCTTCTAACCTCTATTTCGACGACAAATGTACATAACTCTTTACTTAGTTTAATTCAAAATAAAAAATATGATTTTTAACGAAATACTTTATAGGTAATTCAAACATCTTACACTCTAAAATTAGATTTTTTTCTACCCGCCTTAGCAAGCCCCAGATAGTCAATCTTTATCGCTTTGGAGCGTAGGTATCATGGTCTATGCGCTTTTGTTTAATCAGAAACCTTTTCAGAATTATATGCCTTATAGTTGGAGCTCAAGATAAGAGTTTCTTGTTGTAAATCAGCTTGAAGTTCCAAACAATAATATTCTCTATCAAAAATGCAAAGATTTCATATGGAATTGTCTGAGCAAAAAAGGAAACATTTCATTTAGTTAATTGTGTAACGATCCTTTTTTTGGGTCTTCAAAATGATTGTTTCATATCATCACTTGTTGATAATTCAAAGAATCATATTTAAAATTTAAAAATATTTTAAATCATAAATCTTATCTAATTTAAAGTGATAGATAGAAAGATGAGAATAAATAAATGGATGGATCACCAGTCGTGTATGCTTGGTTGCAGTTGAATATCGCAGCCCTGGTAGTGCTGGCTAACCCACTGCCTCCACTTCTTTATAAATGAATCAGCTTAACTATCTTTATAAAAAAGCTTATAGCTGACTTTTTTAGCATCCCACACGAGCATATCATAATAAACTTGCATGCCCTATGCGTATAGCATGATGCTTGACAGCCAATACGGTATCCAGCTCGATGTGAACATCTCGTGATACAAGCGTTGGTGCATTTTGTCTTGGGTCTGTATGTACTGAAGGAAAAGAAGCTAGAAGAACATCGTTTTGAGATATACGTTTACAAGTCCAGGCCCCATCTGTATGATTGTTATGTTGAACAAGAAAGTAGGGCCGAAAAGGGGTAAATGAAGGTAGTTGTCGACAGTAGCAAAACTGTAATACTTTTTGTCGGGTATGGGTTTCACTATTTTATTGTAAATATTTTGCTTGAATTCGTGAATATTTTTCTTTTTGTGAGTGAAGATCTAAACGAGCTCAGGGTCGTCTCCCCTTTTCCAGTTGGGAACCCAGGAAACTTCAAGCATTTTATACTTACCGATCAGATATTTATGGATAAACTTGAAATGGAACATGTCAGCTCCGTTTTCAGGAATGTCTTGGATATGACACTTGATGTCGTGTATGGTCTGACCACGGTTCGAGTACTTATGAATCCATTCTTAATTGTTAAGCATCAAGAAGTAGGGTTATACGGTCTCATCTGCGTGAATCCATACGTAAATGAAGGTATTTAGCTATCTGGTGTGATACTTGCGTTGCTTTGCGTTCTATTGACCTTCCTTCCACTTCACTTACTTGCACTCATTGGAACCTAAATCCGAGTTGTATTAAAGTGTCTTCGTCATCACAGGCTTTTTATCGTAGTCTAAATAGATGAAAAAATTACCGACGCACTAACCTGTACGACCATCGTAGAGCCATCCATGGAAGGGACATTGAATACAGGTCTCGTTTACGACCTGTCCCCCTACACCAAGATTAGCTCCCATATGCGAACAGTAAGAATGGAGTGCAAATACTTAACCTTTAGGGCTGCGAAAAAGAGTAATGTTGTGACCTGATAGATCGACTGCCTTTGAAGCTCCTGGTTCTAGTTCTTTGCTTTTACAGGCAATATACCATCCATTAGGATATGGGGGCAGTGTCTTTCCTATAGTCTTTTTTGACGTATCGTAGTTACCTTTCATCGGACAGGTGAAGTAGCTGAAGCAGAAGTAGTAGAACAGGTAGAGAGCAATGCTGAAGACCAGGGCTGTGGGGTAAATGTTTTCCCACATCAATTAAAGGACGTACATCACAAGTTATAAACAAAAATATAATAAAAAGTGGCCATAGTGCATAAATAGTCTTTTTATAAAATCAAAAAAATTAAGACGGAAATTACTATTCGTATTACCGATTGAATTCAAGCTCGAAAGGTCTCTAACGAAATATTTCGTCCTGTAGCTTCAAAAGAGGTGTTTTGGCACACTAGATCTAAATTTTTATTTGCTAGTATTACTGAACTAGCTCTTTGACCATTCTTTTTGCTTTCATTTTGTACTGTTGATTGTCTATTCTGTCACAAATTAAAGTTTTTTTGAACTTGTTTAAGAAATTTAAGCAGTTTTTCTTTACTTACTAAAGCTATTTCTATACATTTTGCTGAAGATTTTGCAGCTATTTTCTCATGATTTATAGCTATTTGGTGGGTTTTGGAATCTATTATTTTAGCTAAAAAATCCCTTTCTGAATGAAAATAAAGTTACTTAAATAAACTAAATAGGCAAAGAAACATGGTCCAGCATCGTGAATTACGAGTTTGGATTTTCAGTCAAGGTAGGAAGACACACTCTTACGCTACTTTTGGCTTTAGTTTTTTAGTTGATTCTATCTTTTTTAGGATTTAGCAAGTAGCCCCATGTTTATAGGTAACTTTACTTATACTTCACTACATTTTGCTGGCTTTCTTTATCTTAAATCGACAGTTAAGTTCTTACTTTGTACTTCGGTTTCTTTTACGAAAACAATCTGCTTCTTTAAGACTTAAATGAAGGCTTGAATATTTACATGGCGACAGGTTAAGTGGTCACATTGATGGTCCTCGAGGCAGATTATGATTATTAGTGATGAGTTTTGTAGCGAATGCTACGGTAGCGTATCGAAGAAGGAGTGTTAGTGGTCGATACTGTGATGGTTCTGTTCTTCATTATAAAGTTTATTGAATATAATACGCAATAAAAAAATGCAAAACTCTTATTATCTTTTGAAAAAAATCAAAAAGACAATTTTTTGAATGTTGCTGAAAGTATTCTTATTAGATTTTCTTATCTTTTATTGTGAAATTCCAAGATATATAATTTTTTATATGAACAGCAGAACACCCAGAAAAACTCAAACAAAAGAGCAATTAACCTAACGAAAATCTGAGCAACCACATTCATAACTAACTTTAAAAGGACGATCAAGAGCACTTGCTTTGATGCTTAATCGTCTTTATGCTTCTAAGATGGTCAGCGCCTGGTAAAGACTAAGAATTCTGCCCGCAAGATGGTTGAGAATAAAAACCCGAATGAAGCAGACCATAGATAACGTATTTAAGCGACTTTAGTACCAATCTAAATGGACTTCTTTTCAAAATATCAGACGAGCGGGCTTGAATAGCGAGCAAAGAGATGTCTAGTATCTTTAAAAAACACTCAAAAAACAAAGAGCCACTATAATCAAACTTTTAATAGCCTTTATGACTAATAAGAAAAAACGAATGTTTCACTTGACGATCAAAAAACTTAAAGATTACGGTAACTGGAGACAATTTTTATAAAATTCAAAACAAAGAAGAGCTTTCCGTATCGTTTCTTATCTTTTCAGTAACAGAATTCAACAGACTTTCAATAAAATCAAGGATAGCAGAGCCAATATGGATTTTAGCAAAAAATTGAGAAGCATGTTTGCGGTTGTTAAGGAAATTCACACTCAGAATCGAAGATGGGCCTTTGTAACTTTGAGAAGAGAAATGCTAAGAAACAGAAAATAAAAAGCTAGTTAAGAAATCAAGGAACTAAATGAGCGCATGGCTTAGGGATAAGACGAAGAGATAAGAAGTCTTAAAGAAAGATAGGAATAGCTTTAAAAATTGCTAGCCTAAGCGAAAAAGTAAAAAGAAGACATAACTGCTTAATTCTAGGCATAAGTCAAAGAAGCTGATACAAGAACAAGATAGATGAAGGATCATCTTTAGGACCTGAAAACAAAACAAAAATAAATGAAATAAAGAATCGTTCAATTGAATTAATAGATCAAGGCCCCTTACAGTTTATAGTAAATCTATCAACTTTGTTATGAAAACTTTCTTTGGACCGTAAGCCAGCATACCGAAAAAACATTTACAAAATAAATTTTATTGCAAAGTCTATGCACTCCAATCGTTCCTATCGATCTACCTATCTAAAAGCTGAAATAATAAAACAGTGTTTTAAAATAGCTTCTGAGCTAGTATATTTTGCTATATGGTTAAAAGAAAATTCCATAGGGGACAAAACTGGAGCTACCTTACTAATACTTGCTTAAAGAAAATAGCACTTTGTATCGAATGCTGATAACTTTATTGCCAAATGCGCAGTTCCTTAAAGACGAAATACTAAAATTGAGATAAACTTTCGAAGAAGTCGGAGGGTCGCTAAAATTGATCAAATGATTCATAATCACAACACAATTTATCATTTTTACTACTAATCTTACTCCTACTATTACTATTATTCCTTTTATTTATCTTCTTAAACAGCTTATTCATAAGGATTATCTATAATGACGTATCCATCTTTGAGACATATGCTTTGAATCTATATAAATCAGTGCTTACCTGAGATCCTTTGACTATTATCAACCCGAGAGTTCTTGATGTTTCTATACCGTTTTCAACTCCTAAGATTTCTTCGGTCTATTCAAGTATCATATTCATCGATTTATCCCAACTTTTAAGCTTACCACACACCTATCTACCCGCGTTGAACTTTACAACTATCTATTTGTTTTGCAAATCAGAAAGTTTTATCAGAGATTCTTTGGGAATTCTTATAGAAAGACCTAAAGTTGCCATATTTGCGATTCTATTATAAAATATTATCTGATTTGCATAATCTATCTCTTTTTTGTTTTTAAAAATTAAGATTTTTGATTTTTGACAACATTTTATATAGAATGATGATTATTTTTACTTTTTGTATGATCGAAAGACAGCATCGAAGCACGGGTCGCAATAGTGACACAATCGCCTCGTTTTTACTCAAAACTTATGAAATCTTAGAGGTATAAAGCCACTTAAAGAGCATCCTGAGAACCATAAGATCATTTGTTGGGACAAAGACGATATAGGATTCGTAGTAACTGATGTTGTCAACTTTACCAAAGAGATTTTGCCAAAATATTTTAGACACGCCAATTTCTCATCTTTCGTGAGACAGGTATTGATTTTCATATTTAGCTTAACATGTACGACTTCCATAAAGTGAAACAAGATAACTAAATGTTGGTATTCAAAAATCCTCTTTTTTGTCGAGGACAACAGCACAAGCTCAGACTTATAAAAAGAAAAGCGGCTAGAAAGATTGGTGGTCATCATAGGAGATACTATAATCAAGATAGAGCTGAATCTTAAAAAACAAGCACTGTAAAAATACTATAATTAAGACATTCAAATGGCTTAAAAAGTCAACAGAAACAGAAATTAACAATTCTTGCATTTTCTTAGAAAAATCGATAGAATTATTGCACAAAAATAATGAATCCATGTATATTAAATGTGACTCAGGCAAGTTAAGCAAAATTTACTAAATTCTTTATAAGGAAAACAGTCCTGGGAACTCGCTGAAGGCATGTATCAGCTTCGCGAATAATGTTCTCAACAATTCAACGAAACTGCAAAATGGCTCGACGAATACCTTTAGCATTTGAAAAGAAAACTAAAAGTCATAAGCAACTGCAATTTTCAATTACAACAAAACAAAAAATAAGCTTAGTTGTAATAAAAAAATAAAATACGCATATAAAATGCTTAGTGATCTAAGTTTTCTTTTGATTTTAGTATAAAACATATTCATAATTCTTTTTCTAAATCTTTTTGTGAAACTTCCTTGGTTTTTATACCCAGTTCCTTAGAGAAAAATCCCATTTTGTTGTAAAACTGCATATAGTACATTCTTTTGACTCGATCTAGACGCGGTCTAAGAAAATTCATATACAAAGTAATCGGTAGCGCTAGAGTTATAATGATTCCCATGATTTTTATCTTTTATCTACTTTAAAATGATATTTACTTTATGATGTCCTATCTTAACTAACTTAGCGACTATTTAGAGTATGTATCAGGGTTCAGAATGCTTATCATACGTTATTTTGATATTTTAGCAGCAACACTAAAAACTGTATCGCCTGCTTACCAGTGTTTACTTAGTCTAAAGCCATGCAAATCTCTTACGTTATACTCATCTTTGATCCCTTTTTACTTTTTTTATATAGTCTTTTAAAGAAATTAGCTGCCTTAGACCTATATGCCCTGTCTTCGCAAAAACTTATCTTTGTTTATGTTCGATGTCATAAATAAATTAATTATTAAAAAAATCAGCAAAAAGACAATTTTTGATACAGAATAAGCCGATATTAGAAGACTTCATGGTGTTTTAGTCTATTAATATTTTATGTGAATATTTATTAATTAAAATAATATAAATTATCACAAACGATGACCGCATAAATCCCAGCTGTTGACTTCGAGACTGCCCTCAAGAGAATCATTCAGACCTCCAACTCCGACTCGCTCCTCGCCAAGGGAATCCACGAAGTCTGCGTGGCCCTGGAAAGCAAAGACGAGAAAGTCAAAGCCAAATACGTCATCCTCGCCAAGAACTGCGACGAGCCCAACTACGTCAAGATCGTCAAGGGACTCGCTACCCAGAACAAGGTAAATTGTCAATTACTCAGGTCAAGGTCTATGAGATTGAAGCTGGAGAGACTTTGGGCGAATGGCTCGGCATTTGCAAGCACGACAAGAACGGCAACGTGACTAAAAAGAGAAGATGCTCCTCAGTTGCTATTAGAGATTTTTCTGCTGATGTGAAGGAAGAAGAAAAGAAAATTTTCTTGGCAAAACTGGGCTGATGATGATTGTATTTAGCTCTAAATATAATCAAAAGAGGATGCCGGTTTATGTCTGAGCTTGGTCTCGTTATCACGCTTCAACATAATAGGCCGACTATTATCATATTCATACAAATATATACCAAGCATAACCCCTCGATACGTCCCGCCCCTTAGAGGTCATTCGTCGCTATAAGCAACATCGTGCCACGATCGCGAATAATCCTTTTAGTCGACAATTGAGCAATCAACTGCTTAAATTGAAAGCTAATAGATGCAGATCGGATATTAAGGTTGTTTTATGGACGCAGTGAGAAAATGAAATTTGATTGGGTCTTATAGAATGATTCAACTTTAAAATCTTGTTTGATGCCTCCAATCATATAAATTAAATGAGAAGATAGGAAGATAGCTTCGAAGAAGTCAAAAGAACTCTAGAGGCAGAACTCGGTCTTGACGTCCCGGCTCCAGTCAAGCCTATGAACGCTTACATGCGCTTCTTTTTTGAAAGATCTTGCGATTAGAGATCAAAGGGAAACCCTGACTGGAAAAAATTGACCAGTCAACTGGCTGAAGAATGGAAAAACTTGCCATTAAACAAGAAAGATTACTACACTAAGATCTTTGAGATCAGAGTTAGAGAAAGAAACGCTCTCCTTGAAGAATACAACACCATCACTCATAAGAAGAAACCTTTGGCTCCCTATCAACGATATGTCCAAAAGAGATATCCGCAATACGCTAAATAAAATCCCAATCTACCTTCTTCAGAAATCAATAAATTAATCAAAAAAGATTGGGAAAAGCTGTCAGCCAAGGATAGACAAAAACTTGAGAACGAATACGAAAGAGAGAAAGATTCATTCGCTTTGAAAGAAGATAATTCTGACCTTATCGATGAGTACAAGAAAAAACTTCAGCTCTATCATCAAAAAGTCAGAGAAGACAAGTAAAAAACTGAGAAAAAGTATGGAATCACTAAATAAAACAGAGCGAGAGTCAAGAGAATCGAGAGATAGGAACAAAGGAAAAAGAGAAGAGCTCAAAGAGAGCTGCAGAGATAACAAAGAAGAAATGAAGTTAAAGCTAAAAAACAGCAATAAAGAGATGAAAAACAAAGAAAAATTCAAGAAGAAAGAGAGGAAAGACAGAGAGAAAAAGACAGACAAAAAGAAGCTTAAAGAGCCGCAAAACAGAAGGCAAGAAGTGACACTAAGAAAAAATAAACCGTGAAGAAAGCTGTAAAGGCTAAGGTTGAATCAAAAGTTTCAAGAAGCGTTTCTAAGTCAAAGCCTAAGGCTGCCGAGAAACCTAAGAAGGTTACGACTCCCGCTCCAGCAGTCAAGGTCTAGAAGACAAAATACATCAAGAAAGCTGCCAAACCTGCTAAAAAGGTCAAGAAGGAAAGCAAGGTGAAGACAAAGCCTAAGCCAAAAGCTAAGAATGCATCTGCGAAGGGTGGCAAGAGAGTCAAAAAATGACTATTTTCTTGATAAGATTTAGTTATTTATTCAAAAATATCTATCATTTAGCAACTCCTAATACTATCGTTGAAAAAATCAATCCACTCAAACAAAAGTAAGGATCCTATTGATTTTATTGTAACTGTAGCTTAGTTATTTTAGTTTTAAAGAATCCCGATTCGTACTTTTTAACGTGTTTTTGTTCACTTTTATGAAGATTTTCGATAATTCCCCATTTTAACTATTGAGCTTAGGATGTCACAAATTGAAGATAAGAAATAAAGTTGTCCTATTGTATGCCTAGGTGCATATAGTTTATGTATTATTCCTTGTCATTTTTTAATTATAACTCTAAAATTTGATGATTTTCTGGTATTTCCATCGACCCCATAGTAAAACCTTTGATTTCTATTCCATTCTGGATATATGTTGCTGTAAAACGATACACCTTATGTTAATCGATGATCAAAGTTAATTTTTTTACTTTCATTTTGTTGCCAAGGAACTAATCAGAAAGAGTTATCTATTAAGGTGTCGGCTATCTCCAAGTGAAATCGTATGTTTTCTTCTTCTACACAAGAGGTAGCTAGACCTCGATATTTTTATCGTTAGTTTGCTTGAAAGATTTTTGCGAACTTTCATAGTTGCTTGGGGTTATCTGAACGCTATCGTCAAGCTTTGATTTCTTCATTTTTGACGAAGAAAGATCCCCGTTATCTTTTACTTACTTTTTTCTTGATTTTTTTTAATAGTAGTGAAGCAAAGTATTCTCTATGTCTCTTATTTTTTACATAACCTACCAATTGCTAGCTTCTGAAGCCTTAATCTAGACGTTTAAATTTTTGATTTTAAGTTTTTTGTCATTTTAAACCTTGTTTCTGTCTGCTATCATATTATTAATCTAACTGATTACCTATCTAATTTCTTAATCTAATTTGTCTCTATCAGTCTCAGGTCTTTTTCTTTTGCTATTCAATCCAACAAGCTGCGATTACTTTTATTGAAAAAATTTTTGCTTTTCCATGAGTGCGATGTCTTCCTTTTACAGTTGATAAATCTGAGCTTTTTGTTCTTTCTGACTTGTAGTTAGCTATGTTAGCATAGCATTACACTTATTCAATTACTATTATTTGCTTTTTTCTTACTAAAAATTGAATTCCTTATTGCCTCTTGAGATTTCTTCATTTAAAGTAGTCTTTTATTTATCATAATGTTTTAATTACAGTTAGATTTCTTTGAGTTTTATTGAAATTTACTTTCCTCTTTCTTGATTGAGCAAAGCTATAGGGTTATTTAAGCCATCTGTGATTTTTTATATCTAACTTTTCACTTTTTTTATTGTAAGTCTCACTTTTTTTAGCTATTCATTCAAGGCATGCATAGCTGTACTACTATTTTTTGAAGAAGCCGAAAAAATATCTCTGATGTTAACTATAGACTGTTTCGCACTTGCCTTAAACAAACTTTTATTTAAATCTTTGTCGACCTGATCATTAATCGTTTTAATTTATTTTTTTCTATCTAAGATCGAAGTCTTCAAGGTCTGAACTTGATTTATTCTAGATCATATAAGATTTACTTGTCGTTTAGCTATTTCTGAAGCTACAATGCAGATTTAGATTTGTTAGTTACTTATACCTTTTGTTAAGGTTTAGGCGACTATTTTTACTCTATTAGCTTGGATTAAGTCAGTTCGCCTTAGATAGATTATTATTTTTGTTTTTCTTTTTTCAATACTGTAACTGTCTCTATGGGTTCTTGAGGTTGTTCTTCCTCAATCTAATCGAATTCTTCTTAATACTGGTGGCTTCCCTAAAGATTCATCGATTAATTATTTGACTTTTTATGCGATTCTGGCGAAACTTCGCTTTTCGGCTGTTATTTTTTGCCAATCATCGGAAGCTTAACGCTCATCTTCTTAATCTAATGACTATTATCAATATCCTACAATTAAAAACAAAAAAAATAAATTTTATTATATTTCTTTAATGGTTTCATTTAGGCTTGAATATTACTTTTAGATATTGTTTTTTTATTATTATAAAAATCTAACAGCTCAGTGCATGTCATATTTCCGAAAAATTAACAAACCAGCACATAGCGAGCATCACAAGAGTGTATGTATTGAAAGTTAGTCTTAAAAGTAGACTTACGTCGACTCTAGAAGTATTTTTGCGTATAAATAGAAACAAATTAGTCAAGACATTCTTATCTAAAAGCCTTTAAAAAGTATTATATAGACAAGTTGCTTAATAAAAAAAAGTAGAGCTAACAAGCCCAACCACTTTAATCTAAAAAATAAAACTTTTGCTTCAACTAATAGCATATCAGATCGCAATAAAGTAAGCCTTAAAAACATGCTAAAAAGTTCAATCTTCCTGAGAAAATGAAGCTATCGATAGCTACGGATTTGGACAAAAACAAAGGCAAAATAAAAAACATGGTGGCTAATAATGACAGCTAGATATCATAAGCCTTGTATAGTTCGATACGTTAGATTTAAAAACATATGGACAGCTTTGAAAATGTGAGTGATTTGGCAAAATAAAACAAACTTTTGAAAGAAACTCTTAACAAACTTAAATTCATACTTAAAGAAAAATTGTAGACTGTGCTTAGTAAAAATAAACAAGAACTCACGCTTATGTTTTAGTAGTATTCATCGATGATCAAGAAACTACTTGAAGATAAAGAGATTCTAACAAACTAAATATAAAGTTACAAATAACAGCTAAAAAAATCATAGAAAAAGATCATTTTAGCTTAAAAGTAACATTAGAATAAAATAAAAATTATTGTTTAAGACAATCAGAGACAGATTTCAGCGACTAAGTAACAAATTTCTCAATTTTTGTAAATGATTGTTCAGTATTAAGGTTAGGCTGACAAAGAAAAAGAAGAAATGAACAGACTCAGAGAACAAATAGTCGATTTATAAATGGAAAATGATAGATTAAAAAATATTAGCAGCAGCAACTCTGATCAATTTTCAAGCAATCAGCATCTTTCATAAACTATAAGCAGATACTCTAGCAAAATTTAAAATCATTTACAGATCATCTAAAGACTCCAGAAATAAAATTAATAGCTTAATGAGTTTCTTAGGGCGTGCAAATGTTCAAAAATTTAACTAAAATCTCAAAATCCCTCTGAAAAAAGTTTAAAATCTTAACAAAATGTATCGTAGATAATCAGATCGTACGAGAATAAGCTGATTGAAGCTGAAAAATAATACATAAAAGAGGAAATTCATTTCAGAGAAGCTGTAAGAAAGAAAGATAAGTGCATAGATCGATTAAATTTGGTAATATAAGAATTCAGAAAGACAAGGTACTCAAGTGTGGATAAAATGACAGCTGAAGCATGCGCCTCAAAGTTACGATGATATTCTTTTTATTAATAGCAAACATCTTATTTAGTATATTTTTCAATTAATTAATAGAAAATCATACTGAATCTATCTCTTTTTCTTTAGATTTTAAGGTTTATTTTTGACTAAAAGACATAAGTCCTGCACTCAGTATGCATATTACGAACGCAAATAAAGATAAAAATTAAGTTAGTTCTCCGTAGTAAATTATAGCCGATGCTTGTATTAAAATCAAAATTATGTGAAAGTAAAACTTATTTTTAGAAAACACTGTGCTCCAGTTAAATATCTTTGTATATATTCGAGAAAAAAGTATTGAAAAGAAGCAGATCGCTACTGCCGTATAATTTAGGTTAAAACTCAAGTAAATGCTCGAAACTACGAAAACTTGTTTAAACTATAGTTACGTAGAGTGAAAATTGGCGAAAAATCACTAAAATTGCTTTATTTTTCTTAAAGTAACTCATAGTGAACCATCGGAAAATTATTATCTAAAAAAAATAAAATGGCTTTAAAGATATTTTGTTGGTTAAAATACTCACTTATAAGCAAAAAAAGTATAAAAATATATGACTTTTTTTATCATTCATAGTTTGGCTTGAACACTCATTGGATTGTATCCTGACTGCGAAAATGGTTGTTGTCGATTGAAGCAATCATTAATCACATCTTTATGAAGCTCAAATTTAATCTTTTTCATGTTTTCTTTGTTGTATCCCAGAAAAGTCAGCGACTCTGCAAGTTAATGAACTTTTTGCACAGCTTCCTCTTCTTTCCATATTCCGTCGATAAATTTATTTTCCAGAGCTTATTGAGCTTGGAATTTTTTAGAGAGAACTACCATGTCCCTAAGCGCGCTGGGAAAAGCATGTCTTTTACGGATTACACCCATCATGCCTGGAGGAAACTGCATTTGATTTTGTGACTAATTTGTTTGGAAAAGAGCGTTGCCGCCTACATAGAGGTAGTCATGAGCAAAAGCAAGCATACAGCCGCCAGCAACTGCCCCGCCTCGTACCAAAGAAATTGTAGGCATAGGGAAGCCAGTGATTCTTCCGAGAACTGCTATGAATTCCTGAACAAAATATCTTTTATCTTCGTTGTGAAGATCAGAAATGTATTTTAGATTGAGACCTCCTGAGAACATCTTGGAAAGAGAAGTTGTCACCAAGGCAGTAGCCCCTTCGTTTTGTTCGACTATATCAAGTTTGCTGTTAATTTATCTGACAAATTGTTTGTCGAAAGCATTTGCTTTGGTGTTGAGAAGCATGTAGAAAACTTAGCCTTTTTGCTTGAGAATCACGGGTTGCTTAAGGTCTTAAGGGGTTAGCTACAAAAATTTCTTTAGATTTTAGAGCATTTGGATATATATTATGATGTCATCAAATTAAATTTTGCACTTGAAAAAACAAAACAAGCAAAAATGTAAAGAAAATGTAAAAAAAAGCATTACTATCTAAAAATTTAAATAATGAGGCGAATAATCATGACTATGCAGTTTCTTCTTTGGTTTCAGACTACCTGATTTATTCTTTTGGCTCAGATTATGTGATTTCTTATTTAGATTTTTTCTTTTTTTACGGTTCCACTTAGTTAGGGACATACTTATCTTTCAATTTTTCCCATATTTTCAAAACAATAAAAGCATCGAGAGCTGCATAGTGTATTTGATTTTTCAATAAGGGTCTTCTGTCCCAGTCGGTCAAAGTATACTCCTTACATAACGATTTGCCAAGCAACTATTCACAAATATATTTTAACCCAGGCCTCTTATCAGGGTAAGCTTTCTTGAATGTGGGAACAACGTCGATAGCTCTGCATTTAATTTATCCATTAAAACCCAATATTGAAGTCACGGATCCATTTAAATCTCCGCCCAAAGTATGACCAATGATC
>Ga0169931_10002093_pt1 | contig 32835 bp, 28 predicted proteins | sample Kivu_15m_20L_FD_129675 | JGI IMG/M metagenome (GOLD analysis project Ga0169931, IMG submission 129675) | Freshwater microbial communities from Lake Kivu, Western Province, Rwanda to study Microbial Dark Matter (Phase II) - Kivu_15m_20L... | ecosystem: Environmental > Aquatic > Freshwater > Lake...
GCAAGCTCAACGGACATCAACGACTCGCGGACGTCATCCTCGGCGTCCGATTCATCGACGGCATCAAGGAGATCGCCGCTTGATGTTCACGGATTGCTGTCCACAACTCTTGACAATATCTCCCAGGAGCGGGATGGAGCTGCAGTCCGTGCAGGCGAGCAGCGTCAGGAGGGCGAGCGCGCCAGCGGCGAAGCGGCGCAGGAACACGAACGGGGCGGAGGTCCGGGGGACGTTGAGCGAACAGCTCATCGGCGGGGTTCCTGGGCGCGCGCCGGGGGGCGGGGAGCGCGCAATGGGGCTGGGTGGGGATCGAGCGCGGAGGGGGCGAGGCCCGCGCACGCTACAACCCGCGTTCTGGGGGCGCACCGCTGGGGAAGCGGCCGCGCCGTTCGCGAGTGGCAGCCCGGAGCCGCGCACCCGTCGCGAGGGAACGGGGTTTCCCGCGCGCGCCGGCGAGCACGCCCGAGCCTGTTGCGGCGGGCCGAAGTTGTGGGCGGCTTGACCGACGTCTGCGAACGCCCTTCACGAACCAGCGTCGTCAGGCCGGCCGCGAAATCTCGCCCATCGCCCCTGCCCAAATTCCCGGGGCGGGTGTAGGGTTTGAAGCAACGCAGGAACAGACGGGCGCCAAGCGCTTGGCGTAGCTGGTTCCCGCCCCCCAAACTTCTCAGGAGCCCTCGATGCGATCGACCTTGTCGTTCTTTGCCGCAGTGGTCTCAGCCTGCGCCCTCTCGTCTGCCGCATGGTCGCAGACGGTTTGCACGCAGTTGGTGGACAACACTGTGCTCACCGGAGTCGGTGGTGTGGCGTGCGCTACTCCGGCGCCCAATCTGTTCAACGCCGGCACGCAGTACCTGCGCCGGTACCGCTTCCCTTCGCAGTGCAATCCGCCGGTGGGTGCGATCCTCACCAGCGTCGACATCGGGCACGCACAGGCCCTGGCGGGCGGCGGCGCGCTCAGCCAGCCGGCGGAAGTTCGGCTCTACACCGCCGTCTCGGGCGGCCCGGACACCTACGCGTCCTACACGCAGGTGCGCAGCGAGAACATCCTGATCAACGACGGCACGAACGTGATCATCAACGTGCCGCTCACCAACCCGCTGCCGCTCTCGAGCGTCACCGGCCTCGATCTGGTGATCGAACTGCGCATTCCCGACGGCATCGCCGCGGGCAACCGCTTCTTCCCGGGAATCAACGCGGCCGGCGAAACGGCGTCGTCCTTCATCGCCTCCGCAAACTGCGGCATCGCGGATCCGGTCGCCGTTGCGTCCCTCGGGTTCCCGACGGACAACTACCTGCTCGATTTGCGCTTCACGAGCTCTCCGCCGCCGGTGGTGTACTGCACGAGCGGCACGTCGACCGCCGGTTGCTCGCCGCAGATCAGCGCCTCGGCGCAGCCCAGCGTGGCTGCGGCGACGCCCTGCATCATCAGCGCCACGGGCGCCGAGGGTCAGCGTCAGGGTTTGGTGTTCTACGGCCTCGACAACAGCGGTTTTGTGCCGCTGCAGTGGTCCGCGACGAGCACGAGCTTCTTGTGCATCAAGTCGCCCACGCAGCGTACGCCTCCGACGAGCTCCGGTGGCACGGCTGGGCAGTGCGACGGCGCCTACTCGCTCGACTGGAACAACTTCCAGGCGACGTTCGTGGCCATCGGCCAGCCGTGGGGAGCGGGCGACAAGGTCTTCGCGCAGGTGTGGTACCGCGACCCGCCGGCGTCCAAGACCACCAACCTCTCGAACGCGGTCGAAATGACCTACGTTCCCTGAGGCAGCACCTTCCGGCGGCCCCCGCCGCCGGAACAACGCTGACGAATCGGCGTGGGGTCGGCCACTTTCATCAGGTGGCCGGCCCCGCGCATTTGGGCCGGGCGTTCCGAATGCGGCTCGGGGGCAGGCCGAACGTCCTTGCGCGAGCTGTCCGGCTCGCACCCCGACCGGCTGCGGCTCCTGAATGGCCTTTTATGTGGTCTCAAGTGGCCGTCCATTGCTCCTACAGACCCGGCGTTGCCGCACGGCTCGTTCGGCGGGCGCGTCCAGCGGTCCAGCGCCCAGCGCACGGCCGGGGCCGCCGAGCTCCCGGCGCGTTTCCGGTTCGGCCGAGGGCAGCGCTCGGTCCAGCGTTCCGCGCTCTCCGTGCTTGTGGCTGCTAATTGGAACTTAGGTGGCCCTCTAAGTGCATTACAACGGCTCCTAATTGGCCGCCGACCGCGTTGGGCGCGCACGCCCCTCTCCGGCAGGCCACGAGCGCCGGCGCGGCGCGCGCCGTAGTGTGTCGGCGGTGACGCGCCAACCTGACTGGGAGTCTCGCTTCGGGCCGGCCGCGGCCGCGCGCTTCGTGTACCGCGGCCTGCGCGCGCGCTGGCGCGATCAGCGGGAGCTGATCGAGGCCTTGGTGCACGCAGTTCGCCCTGGCGACGCGGTCGTCGATGTGGGTGCGCACAAAGGCGCTTTCCTGTTCTCCCTCGCTCGCGCCGCGGCGCCGGGACCGGCCTTAGCCATCGAACCGCAGCCGGCGCTGGCCTCCTACCTGCGCGCCGCCTGCGCCGCGCTGCGCCTGCGCAACGTGCAGGTGCTCGCCGCCGCCGCCTCCGAACGCGCTGGCCGGGCGCGGCTCGCGATTCCGAGCAGCGGCCCGACCCACGGCGCCTCGCTCGAACGCGCCGTCGAGGCGCGCGGACCGGTCGAGCACGTCGACGTGGAGCTCCTCGCGCTCGACGAGCTCTTCGCCGGCGCCGCTCCGCGCCTCGCGGCGCTCAAGATCGACGTCGAGGGCCACGAACTCGCCGTGCTGCGCGGCGCCGCGCGCCTTCTCGCCTCGCACCGCCCCACGCTCGTCGTCGAGATCGAGCAACGCCACCTCGGCGAGCGCCCGCTCTCCGACGTCTTCGGCGAGCTCGAACGCCACGGCTACCGCGGCGAATTCCTGCACCGCCACCGCCTGCGCCCGCTCGCCGACTTCGACCCGGCGCTGCACCAACGCAACGCCGGCCCACGCTTCTGGAGCGCCCCGGACTACTGCGCGAACTTCGTCTTCCGGCCGCGCGCCTAGTCGCGCAGATCACACCGCCACTGCACCTGCGTCCGTCTCCGCAACGCACGTCAAGAGGACGCGCTGGCGCGCCGCGCGTCGCCGAGACAAGACCGGCGCGCGGCGCCCCGCGGTGAAAGGCTGTTCGGCGTTCGCATCCGTTGGCTGTTGGAGTGGTAGAGCAAGTCAGCTAAAACCAGACTTCGCCCGGAGAACCGAAAATGATCGCTACGCGAAAAGACGCCCAGTCTGGACGCTGGTTCAAATTGCTTTTGGCCGCACTCCTCATGCTTTGTGGCGCCGCGTGGTTGTTCGTCGACCGCCTCGTGCCAACCGAGCGAAGCGGAGTCGTTGCGAACGAGCCACAGCGGCAAGACTTAGCGCCTTCCGCCCATCCGTCGGAAACTGCGGACAAGGCAACACGAACTGTTCATGAGGGCCCGGTTGAGGTCTCTACAGGCGGATAGAATCTGGCGCACACCCCGCCGCGATCTCGTTCGATGCGATCGATCCTCGCGGATTACTGGGGCGACCGCTGGGCCAGCATGGAGCCCTTTTATCTGGAGCAGCTTTGCGGGATCGCCGGAGATCCACAGTGTTTGGACAATTTGGCGACGGAGCATTTTCGACCTTGGGAGATCGCTGCTTCGGAGATTGAATTCAAGTTTTTGGCCCCGACAGTCCAGAGCATACTCTCGAATGATGTGAGCGATTTCGTTGGCTGGCCTTCCGAACAGAATCTCAACGCCAGCGCCCTGCGATCCGCGCTCCGATTACCGGCCGAGTGGGAGATCGACGACGATGTGCACCAACTGAATTCGCTGGTTCGCAACGAAAATCTTCTTCTGGAGCAGCTTGGTATGGATCAGAAGTCCGCGATCCACGCCGCGATACGACAAAAGTGGTCGAGGGGGGACTTCGAGCGGGCTCCCTTCTTCGTGCCCGACCGGCCGAACCCCGAGGCCCTTCACAACCTCAGCCTCAATGATCAGGGTTGGGGCATCCGAATCGTCATCGAGAAGCATGAGTTGCCTTGGGTTCAAGATTTGATCGCGCAGGCTGACGCACTCCGCGCCACGCGCGCACGTCGCGTGCGGGAGTACTTCCAACAGCGGAAGTGAGGCGCCGATGAGCGGCAGCCTCAGCACGGGTGCAAGTGCATCTGCAACTCGCCGTCGCGCTCAGCCCGCGCTCGTCCCCAGCATCTCGCGCACGGCCTCGCGCGAGAGCTTCTCGAACTGGTCCTCGAGCATGTCGGGGCTCAGCTCCTTGAGGTAGGCGCAGGTGCGCCGCCAGAGTTCGCCGTCGGCCCCTCCCGAGAGCTTCTTGAAGGCCGGGATGGGGGATTGGGCCGTCAGGCCGGCCTCGGAGAGGTCGTGCTTGAGCTTCTCGGCGAAGGGCTTGCTCGCCTTGCGGTTGGCGGCGAGGCCCGCGACGAGCCACTTGCCGAGCTGGTCGAAGTAGCGCACGAGCTCGCTGCGCGCGTCGCGCTCGCTGGGATCGCCGACGATGGTGCCGACCAGGCCGCGCAGGTTGCCCTCGACGTTCGGCAGCATGGTGTTGGACTGGAACAGCTGGATCTGCGCGCCGGCGACGCGGGTGACGACGCGCTCGAACTGGCGCGCGACGCGGAACAGCTCGATCGCGATGAATTCCTCGGGCGTGCCCTCCAGGGCTGGCGCGACCTGCTCGATGTCGCGGTCGGCGAGCTGCGTCCAGAGCGCGCCCACGCCGCGCACCGGCGCGACCATCTGGGCCGGAACGGCATGCGAACGTTGTTCCAACTGCTGCTTGAGTGCTTGGTTTTGGTTGCGCAGCTCGAGCAGCTCCGCGAGCAGTTTGGGCGGGACATGATCGCCGCCGCGGGACGTCGGTGCGGCCGCTGTCGGCGTGTTGGCGCTGGCGTCCGCGAGCTGGCGCTTGAGCGAGCTGTTCTCGGCCTGGAGCCGGATCAGCAGGTCGCCCATCGGGCCCGCCGGTAGCGCCGGGGCCTGGGCCGCCTTGCGGCGCGCCTAGTCGAGCTCGCGCCCCGTGCGCTCGAGTTCGGCGAGCAGTCGCGCCTGTTCCGCCCGGGCGCTTTCGAGATCCTCCAGCGACGCCGCAGCGGCCAGCGCGGCCGTCAGACGCGCCACCTCGGCGCGGCGCTCGGTCGCCTCGTCCTCGAGCCGCTGCACCTGCAGCGTCAGTCGCTCGACGTGCGCGCGCTCTTCCTCCATGTCGCGCAGCAGCTGGTTGCGCTCGCCCGTGAGGTCGCTGATCTGGTCGTTGGACACGCCCAGCGCGAGCGTTTCGTCGGTCGGCGGCGGCGCGGCGGCCAGGCTCGGCGCCGGGGTGAGGTCGCGCGGGGGCGGTGTCGCGCCGCGCAGGCGCTGCACCTCGCTGCGCAGCTGCTCGGACTTCTGGTGCAGGCGGTCGACGATCGCGTGCGAGGCGGCCAGCTCCTCGCTCTTTTCGGCCAGTTGGGCGCGCAGGCGCTCGAGTTCGCTCGCCTCGCCGCCCGCACCCGCGGCGGCCGGCTCGTCGCGCCACACCCGCACGGTGACGTCGCCCTCGCCGAGCTGGAACTCGTTGCCCGTGAGCAACGTGGCCTCGGTGATGCGCTTGCCGGCGACGAAGGTGCCGTTGCTCGAGCCCAGGTCGACGACCACCCAGCCGCGCAGCACGCGCACGTGGCGCTTGCTCACGTAGGGCTGTTGGATCAGCACTTCGGCGCCCTGTGCGCGGCCGATCGTGGCGACGTCGCCTTCGACTTGGACCGTGGTGTCGGGTTGGTTGGCTTGGCGCAGGGTGAGCTTGATCACGAATCCTCGCTGGGGCAGGGGGCGCGCGAGAGCCGCGCAGCCCGTGGCGCGCGTCGAGCGAACGCGCAGCCCCGCCACTCTCGCTCGCCGCGCGCGCCGGCGCCAGCACCGGTCGCACGTCGAACGCGCCCGCGCAAGCGGCTCGAGCGCGCCGCCACGCCGGCGTCGCCTCACGCTGCGGCGCTGCGGGACGCCCGGCGCAAGACCCCGCGAGATCCGCGCGAACTCGCGGTTCGGCGTCGGCGCACTCTCGGCTCCCGCGCGACTCCAGCGCCCCGCCGTTCCGCAGCGCGCCCTCCGCCCGACCCGTGCTGCTGCGGGTGAGCATTGCGCCCGGCCGTCCCAACCACGATCCTCGCTACGCCATGAGCCCCAACTACAGCGACGAGCTCGATCCGACCCTGCCCGGCAACGCACGCTCCGGCGGAAGTGGGGCCAAGCCCGTGCCGAACGAGCCGTCCGAAGCGGCCGACGAAGGTCAGGACGCCACGCTGCACCGCGACTCGGGCCGCACGGTGGTGCGCGGCGGCGCGGGTGGGGCGGCGGCGCCGAAGGCCGGTGGCGAAAGCGTCGACCTGACCCGGCCGAGCAGCTTGCGCACGACGCCGACGGCCGGGCTCACGGGCAGCGGCACGAGCGCCGGGACGACTGCGGGTGCGTCTGGCGGCGGCGAAGGCGGCGCGGGCGCGGCCAAGCGCGAGCCGCAGATCTTCGGCGGACGCTTCGAGGTCGTCGAAGTGCTCGGCGAAGGCGGGATGGGCAAGGTCTACTCGGTGCGCGATCGGCAGATCGAGGGCCGCGCGGTCGCGCTGAAGGTGCTGCTGCCAAAGTTCTCGCGCAACGAGAAGTTCCGCACGCTCTTCTTCCAGGAGATCCGCGCCGCGCAGAACTTCGTCAACGAACACGTCGTGCAGGTGCGCGACTGCGGCCAGATGGACGACGGCCGCCTGTTCGTGACGATGGACCTCGTCAGCGGCGAGTCGCTGCGCGACATGCTCGCGCGCGAAGACGCGCTGCTGCCGCGGCACGCGCTCGAGGTCGCGCGCCAGCTCTTGCTCGCGCTGCACTCGGGCCACGAGCGCGGTTTCGTGCACCGCGACGTGAAGCCCTCGAACGTGATGCTCACCACGCGCGTGCCCAAGACCGACGCCAATCCCTACGGCGTCGGCGTGCGCGTGCTCGACTTCGGCATCGCCGGACTGGTCGCCGAACTCGACGAAGGCAACGTCGCCGGCACGCCGTTGTACATGTCGCCCGAGCAGATCCAGGGGCAGCGCCTCGACGCGCGCTCGGACCTCTTCGCGGTCGGCATCGTGCTCTACGAGATGCTCTCGGGCCGCCGGCCGTTCGAAGGCAAGACGCTGCAGCAGATCACGCACAGCGTGATCGAGACCGACGTCGCGCCGCGCATCGCCGAGATGAAGGACGTCTCGGCGCCGGTGCGCAGGATCCTCGAGAAGGCGCTGCAGAAGGACCGCGACAAGCGCTTCCAGAGCGCGACGGACTTCGCCAAGGCGATCGAGACGTCGAGCGCGTACAAGCTGCCTTCCGCGGTGCCCGGTTGGGTGGTCGGCGCGCTGGTGGTCGTCACCGGCGTGGCGGGCGCCGAGGGCTGGATGCTGCGTTCGCAGGCGAGCCGGCTCGAGACGCTCGAGGACGAGCGCATCGCCATGCAAAAGAGCGTCGACGAAGCGCAGAACGAGGCCGCGGCGCGCCTGAACGAGACGCAGTCGGCGCGCACCGCGGAGCTGAACGCGAAGATCAACGACCTCGCCGAGCGCGATCGGCAGCTCAACGACGCGAACGCCGCGTTGATCGCCGCGCAGGAGCAGGTCGCCAAGCTCCAGACCGACCTCGCCAAAGCCGGCGCGAAGGACTCCGACCAGATGGTGGAGCTGCGCACGCAGCTCGATTCGTTGCGGCGCGACTTCGAGCAGGAGCGCACGGCGCGCGAGGCGGCGGCGCGCGACAAGCAGCTCGTCGACGAGGAGCTCCTGCGCATGCGCAAGAAGCAGGACGAGCTCGTCACGGCGGTCGACGAAGCGCGGCGCGAGCGCGATGCGCTGACCGTGCAGCTCAATCCTTCGGCGCGCAAGGCGAACACGTTCGACGACGTGCTCTCGATCCTCGAGCGCCGCGGCGGCGACCAGGCGCGCAGCCTGTACGACCAAGCCGTCGACGAGCGCATCTTCGAGCGGCCCGCGCGGGCGGGCACGGATCTCGTCGAAGAGTTGATTGCGGCCGAGACCGCCAGCGCGCGTTTCGATGCGTCGCTCGCCGAGGGCGGGACGCGCGACATCGCAGCTCTGCTCGAGGCCAGTCGGCGCTTCACGCAGGCGCGCGCGCTGCGCGAGAACTTCCAACTCGCCGCCAATGCCTGGCTGATGTACGACTCGCCGACGCAGACCGGCGCGCAGCGCGTGCAGCGGCTCGAGAGCTTGATGCGCACGCTGTCCGAGCGCATCGATCCGCACGTGGCGGAGATCGCGAGCTACCGCGATCAGGAGTGGCAACGTTTGCTCGCCGCGGGGCCCGCGCAGGGACCGGCGGCGGCCCTGGGCTACGCGCAACTGTTCGGCGGCGAGCGTTTCGCCGAGTTCATGCGCTTGGTCGCGACGCACTGCGAAACGCAGCTCGCGCCGGGCGGCAAGCTCGATCGCAAACAACTCGCCGAAGCGCGTTTCCTCGACGAGTGGGGCGCGCATCTGGAGAGCGACAAGTCGCTCAACGACGACGCGGCGGGAGCGCTGCTCGCGTTCTGGTACGCGCGCCGCTGGTACGACAACGACGAGCGCAACGACGCCGGTTTCGACTGGTCGCGCGTCAAGCTGCCCGCGGTGACCGGCGTGCAGCGCGACTGGCGCGCGGTGCTGCGCACGCAGTGGGACATCTCGCAAGCTCAGTCCGGCTACCCGATCCGCTCGGGGCGCAAGCTCGTGTACCGCGTGCAGAACGAGTCGCCGCAGCGCTGGAAGGTGCTCGAGGTCGCGCGCGGCGTCGAACTGGGTCCGCAGGGACCGTGGGAGTACACGCAGAACCAGTTCAAGGCCGACGCGTTGCCGATCGGCGCGCCCGAGACCGTGCGCGTCGTGCGCCGCAACGGCGTGTACACCGTCGACGGCGCTAGCGATCCGCTGCTCGACCTCAAGGCGAGCGGCGACAACGTGTGGATCGCGCCGTTCCCCAAGCTCTTCGATCAGTTGCCGCCGCCGCAGATCGGCGTCAGCCAAGTCGCGTTGCAGGAGCACCGCGAGCGCATCGCCGAAAGCGTCAGCCCGTGTCTGGTGTTCAAGCGCGGCGCGGTGTTGCGCTGGTTCTCGCCGGAGTTCGGCATGGTGCTCGAGGAACTGGAAGGTTCGAGCGTGCGGACCGAACTGGTCTTCGCGACTCCGCTCCGTTAGAGCTATTCCCGCCCCGTTCCTCCCTCGGAGTCCCCGCATGCGTCCCAACTCTCGGTGTTTCGTCGCTCTCGCGCTCGCCGGCGCTTTGTTCGCCGGCGCTTGCACGTCGTCCAAGGCCAAGGGCGGCGACTTCAGCACGCCGCGCGCCTTCGATGGCTTTCCGGCCGACGAGTCGGTCGGCATCGTGCAGGCCGAGGCGCGTTTCTACGTCAACCACGCTGAGCTGCTCGGCGGGTACGACCTGATCGAGAGCGAGCGCGTGATCCCCGTCGCGCTGCGCGTCGGCTTGCGCGGCGCGGGCATGAACGAGGCGCAAGCGCGCCTGCTCACCGAGGACGGCGACATGCGCATGTACCTGCCCGACGGAACGGTGCTGGTTTCGCGCGCGTACGGCAAGGTGGAGCCGCGCCGCGAGAAGCCGCGCAACGCGCTGTACGGCCTGGCGCACAAGGGTGGCTCGCTCACGAACTTCGACAACGCCACCTACGGCTTGGTGTTCTTCGCCTTGGCCAAAAACTGCGAGTACGACGAGGAGAGCCGCTCGATCGTGCGCGTCGAAAACGGCGTGAAGCGCACGCTCGACATCACCAAGAGCGTGTGTTCGTTCAAGGTGACCGTCGGCGAGAACTCCAGCACCCTGTTCATCGGTCTCAAGGCCGACCGGCGCGCCAAGTAGCCTCCAAAGGACACCGCCATGCGACCGATCACACCCCTCGCGCTCTTCGCCGGCCTCGCCCTCACGGCCTGCTCGGCCCCCAATCCCTACGCCGCGGGCAACAAGTTGCTCGCCGACGAATCCGCGCGCATCGAGTCGGGCGAGTACGCCGCGGCGGCGCGCAAGCTCGAGCTGCGCGTTGTGCAGACCGAGGGCGAGGACGACGACGCCGGCCTCAAGCTGCAGCGTCTGTACGCCACGTACTTGCTCGTGCGTGCGCACGCGCTGGCTTCGCTCGGCAAGCCGTTCCTCAGCGAGCCGGTCGTCGACACCGGGCTGGGTTCTTCGACCTTCAAGGCGGTCGGCGTCGGCCACGTTGTCGCTGCGTCGATGTACGCCGCGCTGGGGCGCGAGCTGTCCGGCCAAGTCGAGAAGGCGCCGCGCGAGAACAAGGGCGTCAAAGCCCTGCCGCCGGAGTTCGAGGGCTTCGAGCCCAAGGATGTGCGCGCGCACTTGGCGGTGTGCAACTTGGCCGGGCTCTCGCGGCTGGACTTCGACGACCGCGTGCGCGAGATCATCGGCGGCGCGACCGAGATGCACACCTTCGATGCGTGCAAGGCGCTGCTCGAGCGCCTGCGCATCACACGCGGCCTGCGGCCGTGGGTGTACGCGTCGACCTTCGACTACTTGAAGCGCAGCGACGGCACCGAGCCCGAGGCGTACAAGTTCGCGGTGCAAGCGGTGGTGAGCAGCGCCGACTCCGGCGGTGCGTTCGACGCCCAGCGCCGCGAAGAGCTCTCGCGCTGGATCACCAGCGGCTCGAACTACGAGTACCGCTGCCCCGAGCACCGCGTGCTCGTGCAGCCCGAACTCGGCCGCTGCCAAGAGATCGGTTGCCAGCGCGCGCTGCACGAGTTCACGCCGCAGCGCAAGCAGCGCTGAGCAGCCCTGACGACGTGCAGCGCGGCGCTCGGGCCGCGCTGTCATCCGCTCGGGCGAGTCCATCGCGCCCGAGCATGCGCGACGGGTTCCGTTCGGGGCTTAGAGAGCGTAGCCGCCCGGGGTGCGCACCAGCAGCACGCCGGTGTGCGCCATGCGTAGCACGCGCCACGCGACGCTGCCGAGCACGGCGGCGAGCAGCGCACTGTGACCGTGCGTGCCTAGCACGATCAGGTCGAAGCGGTCTTGCATCGCGAGGATGCGCCGCGCCGAATCGTCCTCGCCGAACACCGTCTCGTGCGCCACGCCGCGCCAGTCGAAGGCCGCCAGCGCCGTTTCGAATTCGCGCCGTTCGGCGGCGCGCAGCGAGTCGATCGTGTAGGTCGGCGATGGGATGGGCGCGGCGCCGTCGGCGCCAGCGAAGATGTCGGGCGCCACGAAGCAGTGCAGCGCGGTGACCTGCGCGCCGACCAGGCGCGCGAGCGCGACGGCGCGCTCGAGCAACTCGAAGCTCTTGGGCGAGAGGTCGATCGGGACCAGGATGCGCTCGAGCTTGGCGGGCGCGTCCACCTGCAGCCACAGCGGCGTGTCGCAGCGTGCGAACAGAGCGCGCGCGACGCCGCCGAAGTCGAGTTGTTTGCGGTGGCCGCTCGCGCCCAGGAACACGAGGTCGTAGTTCTTGGCGCGCTCGAGCACGACCTGCGCCGGAGACCCGAGCACGACCTCGAGCTTGTCCGCCGGACGCTGCCCCTCCAGGCGCAGGCTCTCGTGTTCGAGCGCGAGGTGCGCACGCAGGCGCGCCCGGACGTTCTCCGCGTTGCGCTGCGACAGGTCGCCGCTACCCAGCGATGGAAAGTGACCGCCGGGCACCAGGATCGGCTCGACCACGTGCAGCAGGTCGACGCGTGCGCCGCACTGTTCGGCGAGCCGCGCGGCCGCCCGCAGCGCGTGGTCGGAGGCCGCGCCTTCGGCTGCGCACACCAGCAACTTCGAAACGGGAAAGCTCGGAAGCGGAGCGCTCGACATGGTGGCCTTTCCTGGCGGCAGCCGCCGTTGGAGTACGGACTCCAAGCTAGGCGCGTCGCGCGCGCCGGCGCCGTGGGCTCAAGGGCGCAGCCGCGCGGGCTCGTTGGGCGCAGAAGCGCGCGCGGCTCACTCGGCCTGCGCGCTGACGCGCGCCGGCTCGCCGTCCTCGCCGAACTCGACGTGGATCACATTGGCGTGGCAACACACCGGGCAATCCTCGACGTAGCTCTGCTCCGCACCTTCGCTGGCGTCGAGCGGAACGACGATTTCCTCGCTGCAACTGGGGCACACGTAGCTGCCTTCGTCGCGCGCGGCGCGGCGCGACTTGCGCGGCCGCCGGTGCTCGTCGTGCGCGGGCGCCGGCTCGTGAAGCGCCGCGACGATCCGCGCGGCGATGCGTGCATCGGCGGCCGGGTCGTCGCGTTCGGCGAGCAACTGGCGGCGGAGCTGGGCGAGTTCGCGCGCCACGCGTGCGACGTCGGCGCCGCTGCGCACAAGCTCGACGAGCGGCAGCGCGTACCCGTCGTACTCGTCGAGCGGGCCGTCGACGCCGGGCTTGGTGTCGAGCGGATCCCAGGCGCGCAGCGCGGCTTCGACCGCGCGCCGCACGTGCCGCAGCTCGCGCGGCGCCGGGCGAGTTGCGTCGTCGTCGTTCTTGCTCGGCGGCAGTGGCTTCGATCCGGGATCCATTCGAGGGGCTTTCCTCCAGCATGACGTGCGCGCCTGGGGATCGGATGCACGCGTGGGGTGGCATTTCGTCATGCGCCGCACGATGTGACCGCGCCGCGCGCCAGCGCCTACTCGGCGGACATGCGCTCGATGGTCGTGATCTTGGCAGGTGCGCTGCTCGGCGCGGGCTGCACGCGGTCGACGCTCCAGCTTCGCGCGCTTCCGTCGGCCGCGCAGCCGCCGAGCGCTGCTCTCGAGCCGATGAGCGCGCTGTCACCCGAGCCCGCGCCGCGGCCGAAACCTCCGCTCGCGGTGGCCAATCCGCTCGACTCCGCGATCGAAGCGGCGCGCAAGAGCGGCAAGCCCGTGCTCGTGATCGTGACCGGCCCGGAGGTGCGTGCGCAGCGTGGGCGTTGGCTGGCGGATTGGATGGAGCTCGGTGGGCAGCGCTTCACTGCGACCCTAGCGTTGGCCGAGGTCGTGTTCGCCACCTCGACGCAGTTGCGCAACGCTGTTCCGTCGAAGTTCTCTGTGCACGCCGAGAACTGTGCAGTCGGAATCGTGGACGTCCTCGATTCAGAGCCCACGTTGGAAATGGTGCTGCACGTGCGCAACGCCGCGGAACTCAGCACAAGCGCGGCTCTCATGGAGTACGCGAGCGATCAGGACTACGTCGAAGGCGCGATTGAGATCGCGCTGACCCATCGCGTCGCCAGCCAGACCGGGTCGTGGCGTCGCCGGATCGCCTACGAGAACTTCTCGAATGAAGAGCGGGTGGCGATGGAGCGAGCGCTGAAGGCGCACTCGATCCCGGCGTACGAGCTGGCGCTCCGCGGCGCGTGGTGGTGCTTTCACGAGCACCCTTGGTACAGCACGGTTGGGCGCAGCCTTGCGGTCGCGCAGCGCGCTGCGCTGGACGAACACGCTGCCTTCGGCGCTCGTTGGGCGCAGTTCGACGGATCGGCCTGGTCGGTCCAGTTCGAACCGCAGGACGACAAGCGCGACTGCGAGCTGCTCCTGCAGCGCGCGTCCGAGCTGAATCCGCTGCGGCTCGTCGCGGATCGAAGCGATCTGAGAGACGGTTGCTCGGGCGGCCCGTGCGGCACGGGCTTCAGCGGCGAGATCAGCTACGCATTCCTCGACGAGTACACGCGCGTGCTCGTCGACGCGACGGACTTGGACTGACGCGCGCCCGCGCGCTCATGACGCGGATACGCCGTCAGCTCCGCGGCAGCTCGATCCCGCCCCCGCGAAGCCCACATGGAAGCGGCAGGGGAATCGACATTGTGGGGTTTCAGTCCGCGGGCGGCAGGCTCGCGAGGATCGAGCGCACCGCAGTCTCCAGCGGCGGCTGGTCATCGTGGATGATGCGCCAAGCTTGCTCCAAGTCGACACCCAGATAGTCGTGGACGAGCACGTTGCGGAAGCCGGCTACGGCTCGCCAGTCGATCTCCGGGCGGAGGGAGCGGCTTCGTGGGGATAGCTTCTGCGTGGACTCGGCCAGCGTCTGCAGGTTCCTCAGGATCGCGTCCTGATGGAGTTCGGACTTCAGGAACGCATCGCGTCCGATCGACGCCGCCCGCCGAACCTTCTCGATGCACACAAGAATGTGATCCAGGTAGATCCGTTCGGACTTCACAGCCGCACGGCCTCGGCTAGGACGCGCGCTCGAAGCTGCGGGTGGAGTCCACGCTCGGTCACGATGTCGACGCGCCGGCCCAAGAGCTGCTCCAAGTCGAGGATGAGTCCTGAGGGAAACCACGGCGAGGTTCGCTCGCCGGCGCGGACGAGAAAGTCCACGTCACTGTCGGCGCGTGCCTCGCCTCGCGCGAACGAGCCGAAGATCCGCACGTCCGCGGCGCCGTGACGCTCAGCTAGGTGCAGGATTGCTTCGCGCTTTTCGGCGATGAGGGTGGGGAGGACCATCTTCGAGCCCAAACGTCGGACGGATCTGACGCTGAGGCTAAGTCGGAGGCTCGGTGTCGTCCAGCGACTCCGGTGTGGAGGGTGTGTTCGCTGCGTCCGATTCCAGCGCGGCCGCGGCGTAGCGCTCGTCGATCGCGTGTGCTTCAGCGGCAAGAGTCGAAGCGCAGCGCTCGACGAGTGCGAGGTTGGCGCGGGCGTGCTGGCGCTCTGGGGCCCGCAGCGAGCGGGCTGCGAACTGTAGTTTCAGCTCGCACAGCGCGAAGCGTGCTTCGCCCCACGCGCGTCCCAGGCTGTCGATGCTCGCCTCGCGTTCGCCGCGCTCCCCGAACTGCTGCTCGAGCTGGCGCAGCGCTTGCTCGACTTGTTCGCAGTGGATCTGCAGCATCCCGCCGGACGCGTCGCCGTACCGGCAGATGCGGGCAGCGGTCATCGGCGCGCAGGACACGAACTTGCGCCACGCGCCGGACCGTCGACCGCCCGCTACTTCACGCCTAGCTTCGCCAGGCGCTGCGGACGCTCGGCCGCAAACTTCGAGATGCCGGCCCACAGCGAGTCGGGGTCGATGTGCGCTTCCTTCTTGAGCTCCTCGACGTTGCCGCCGGTGCGCCAGCGATCGTCGAAGTCGCTCGACATCACGTAGCTCTCCGCGACCTTGTGCGGGATCCAGTCGTGCATCAAACGGCGCGCGCCGTTGGTGATGCAGGTCGAGTCGATCCACTCCGACCAGGGCAGGATCTGGTTGCGGTAGCTCTCGGGCTGGAGCTGGAACAGCTCCCACGAGACCGCCTGGACGAGCTTGACGTTCGGGCCTTCACCCTTGAGGAAGCGCGGCAGGAGTGCGTACAGCGACTCGGTCGTGCTCGTGCCCTGGCAGATGATCACGCCTTCCTTGGGGCGAGCGGGATCGAAGTCCTTGATCACGTACGCGCCCTTCGCGGCGTCGAGGTGCGAGGCGATGCCGAGCGCCTTGCGGTCGGGCACCTTGATGTTCGGACGCGTGAGGTGGATCGCGACGATCGGCTTGTCGCTGGCGAGCGCGGCGGCGAGCGACGGAGCGACTTCGTTGTGCTCCCACGGATGGATGTTGATCACGTGTCCGTCGGGGAACAGCTGCGTGACGCCGGGCGAGAAGATGCCGAAGTGCGTGCGGCTGTCCTCGGCGGTCTCGGGACCGGAGTGGCCGACGACCCAGATCACCTTGCCGACCTTGAGCGGGCAATCCTGCGCGAGCTGCGAGAACAGGCGCATCATTCCGTACTTCAAGTACGAGAACGAACCGTAGGTCGAGCACGCGCCCCAGTAGCCGACGAAGTCCTGCTCGGGCCGCTGCGACATGTTCACCGTGGCCGCGCCGATCACCAGGCCCGCGTTGGTGAACTCCGTGATCTGCTGCGGCAGGAGCGAGCCGTGCGGATTCTTCGTGCGCTCGTACCAACCAAAGTTCTTCGCGTTCCCGAAGTCCTTGGCGAAGCCGAACAGGCCCGTCGACTCCGCCAGGTCCGCCGACGCGGCGAGCACCAGCGGCCGGCCCATCTTCTCGCGCGCATACGAGTTGAGCCACGCGCCGAAGGTCATGAAGCCGTTCTTGTTCGCGATCGCCGTGCCCGGCGTGACGAACAGCTCGGCGGGCAGCTTGTCGAGCGCGAGCCACGAGCGATCCTCGGCGAGGTTCACGCTCGACGTCAGGCGGAAGTTCTCGGCCTTCTTCGGCACGCTTTCGCCCGCTTCAACGAGCGTGTCCGCGAGGTACTCGAGCAGTTCCTGGTCTTTCTCGAGCGCGCTGAACACGGTCTTGAACCAACTCGTCGACTGCTCGCGGCACTTCGACTCGCCGGGGTCGGTCGTGTCGCCGTGGCCCTCGAACGTGACGCCGTACTTGCGCGCGAAGTCCTCGCGGCCCTTCCAGAACAGCTCCGAGTTGCGCTTGTGCGCCGCGCCGTGCGAGTGGTAGTCGAACTTGTGGTAGCCGCGGCCCTTGCGCGTCTTGACCCACACGCAGCCCGGACGGCCGCCGGTGTTATCCGCGCACACGATCTCGAGCAGCGCGCGCGTGATTTCGGCGTAGTTCTCGCCGTCGTTCGTGCCCGCCACACGCCAGCCGTAGGGCTCGAACCAGTCGACCGGATTGCCGTGCACGACCTCGCTGTTGGCGAAGTGGTCGATGCCGTGGTCATTCCAGTCGAACAGGTAGATCAGGTTGTCCAGGCCCAGGCCCCAGGCGGAGTTCTTCACTTCGTGGTGCGCGCCGGCGGTGTGACCGCCTTCGCCCTCGATCGCGAAGACCTTCACGTCGCCCGCGCCGGCGTGCTTGAGCGCCATCGCTTCGCCGAGCGCGGCGGGCGCGCCATGGCCCGAAGGTCCGGTGTTGAACTTGAAGAACAGCGTCTTGCCCTCCATCTCGGCGTGGCCGGGCAGGTGCTTGTTGTGGCGCAACCAGAGCAGGTCTTCCCACACGAGTTGGCGCTCGCTGGCGTGCGGCACGAGGTACTTCGCGTCGCCCGTCTGCTTGTAGCGCAGGCGCAACGCTTCGTTGTAGACCGCGAGCATCGCGTAGATCACCGGGTTGCAGTGGCCCGCGACGAGGATCGAGCGATCGCCGAAGGCGAGCTCCGGCCGGCGCACGTCCCAACGCATGACTCCGAGCGTCGTCGCCACCATCAGCGGCGTCTTCGAGCGCGAGCCGCCCGGGTGGCCGCTCTGGCGCAGGTTGAGCATCAGGTCGATGCACTGATCGATCAGGTCGCCGACCTTCTCCCAGTGGTGGAACTTGCGGCTGAGGCTCTCGAAGTTGGGCTTGGCGATGGTCTGCATCGGGGGGAGGCGTGGGACGGGCGTGGCGCCGCTTTTGGGCGGATTTCCCGGCGCAAACGTGCGCGACGGGTAGCGCCGCGGAGTCTAGCAAACGCCGTGCGGCGGCACCCCGTCGACTCCGCCGGGGCTGGGGCTCGACAGCGCCCTTGCGGAAGTGTTCGCTCTAGTTCGTGGCGGACGTCGACGTAGACCCGAGCGAGCTCCCGCGCAGTTGGCTGCTGCGTTACCCGCAACTCATCCGCCCGACGGTGCTGGCGCTGACCGCGCTGATCTTCGTCGCCGACTACGAATTCTCGCACGTGGTCGTACTCTCGACGCTCTACACGATCCCGCTGCTCTTCAGCCTGTGGGCCGGCCGGCGGCGCTTCACGATCGGGCTGTCGATCCTGTGCTGCGTGCTCGCCACGATTTGCTTGTTCCGAAGCGTGGAGGAGATGGGTGAGATCGCCTACCCCAACGCCGCCGCCGCGATTTTTTCGGTCGTGATCGTGACGAGCTTGGGCTTGCTGCGGCTGCGCACCGAGCGCGAGCTCTCCTACGTGCGCAAGCTCGCGACGACGACGTTGCGCAGCCTCGGCGAGGCCGTGATCACCATCAACGGCGGGGGCGAGCTGCGCTTCGCCAACCGCGTCGCGTGCGAGCTGCTCGGACGTCCGGCGAGCGAGCTCGTCGGCGGGCGCGCGAGCGACGTGTTCATCGTGCGCGACGTGGAGCCCACGCGCCCCGTGGTGCTCGAACTCGCCGAACGCGGCGCGACCGAACCGCGCGAGGCCGTACTGTTCGCCTTCGGCGGCCGGCGCCTCCCGATCGAGTACGTCCGCACGCCGATCCGCAGCGCGGACGGCGGCCAGTTCGGCGAGGTGGTCGTGTTCCGCGACATCTCGGCGCGCAAGGAGCACGAGGAAGCGATCAAACGCCTGGCTTACCGCGACGACCTCACGGGACTGCCCAACCGCGTGTCGCTCGCCGACCGCATGCAGCTCGAACTCGCGCACGCCAAGCGCAACAAGGAGCTGCTGGCCGTGGCCTACGTCGACCTCGACGGCTTCAAGGAGATCAACGATCGCCACGGCCACGCGGCCGGCGACGCGTTGCTCAAGGCGGCGGCGGAGCGCATGCGCGGCGTGCTGCGCGCCGGCGACACGATCGCGCGCCTGGGCGGCGACGAGTTCGTGATCGTGCTGCCGGCGATCGGCAACGTCGAGGACGCGCGTCGGGTGGGGGAGAAGGTCGTGGCCGCGCTCGATCACCCGCTCGAGTTCGACGGCAAGCAGCTGCGCGTAGGGGCCTCGTTCGGCGCTGCGCTCTATCCGCGAGATGGCGAAGACGCACAGACGTTGATGCGCCGCGCCGACAAGGCCATGTACCGCGCCAAATCCGCGGGGCGCGGCAAGGTGCAGATCTTCCAGAACCTCAGCGATTCGCAGTGGAGCTGAGCGGAGGGCGTGGCGCGCTGACTCGCGCCCGTGAGTAGGGCGCGCTGACTCGCGCCCGTGAGTAGGGTGCGCTTACTCGCGCCCATCAGCTATGCGCGCTGACTCGCGCCGTTCACGCCGGCGCGCTCACTCTTCCCACAGTCGCGCGAGATCGGCGAGCGCCGCCTGCGATCCGCGCGTGCGCCCCGAGTCCCAGCGGCGCAGTCCGGCGTACACATCGCGTAACGCCTGGTCCTCGCGTCCGTCGCTCAACTTGCCCTCGCGCAGCGTCGGAAACACGACTGCAGCCAAGCGATTCCAGCGCGTGCGGCCGACGCGCACCTCGGCCGAGGCCAGCAGCAGATTGAGCGCGAAGGCCACGCGCAGTTCGGGTTGTTCCTCGCGCTCGAGCGCCGTGAGCAACGCGTCGATCGCGCGCACGTCGCGCAGCTTCCACAGTCCCTTGGCCGTCGCCAGGCGCACCGCGGGGTCGTTCGACGCGAGCCGTTCGAACCAGCTCGTGGTGGTCGCTTCGCTCAGCACGCGCTCGAGCCGCACGCGCGCCGCCCGCACCGCGCCGTTCTGCGCGGCTTCGCGCTCGAACATCTTCTGCCACTCGAGCCAGTTGGCGTTCGGCGCCTCGCGCGCCAGGTCGAACACCAACGCCCAGCCCAAGAAGTGCACGAGCAGGTTCTCGCGCGCGTCGTACTCGTCGCGGGCGTGGAGCGCGAGGAGGCGGGCGAGCTCATCGTCCTCGAGGTACTGGTCGCGCAGCTCGCGCAGCGGCCAGCAGGCGAGTCCGTCCACGCACCACTCGCCGGCGTGGTACGCGCCGTCGCCCCAATAGGACGCCACGCCTTCCTCGAACCACAGCGGCAAATCGAGCCCGGCTTCGGCGACGCGCGCGTGCACCAACTCGTGCAACGCCGTGCCGACTTCCGCGACGCCCAGGAACACGCCGCTCTGCTCGAACAGCAGCGAGCCGCCCTTGACGTGGAATGCGCGAACGCGCGCCGGCCCGATGCCCGGCACGTCGTCGACCTCCGACTCGACTCCGCCCTGCAGCGCTGCGGTCGGCGCGTCGGACTCGTGGTCCCAGGCGTGCACGCGCACGCGGCGCTGGAACGGGCCCATGCGCTCTTCGACGGCGCGGAAGGCCGGCGCCAGCGCGCGGTCGAAACGGTCGACGTCGACCGTCTCGCCGTCCTTGGCGTACAGCGTCCACGAGTCGTTGCGCGCGACGGGCGTCCACGAAGCGCACGAGCTGAAGACCAACGCCAGCGCGACTCCGCAGGCCATGCGTAAAGCCAGCTCAAACGTGCGCGTCCAACTCACGCTGACAATCGTCGGCCACGCTCGCTGGCCTGTCCAGCCTTGGCGTGACTTCGAACGCTCGGCTAACCTCCGCTTCCCAAATCCGCTCAGACGCTCTTCTCGACTCGACGCTGACCAAGATCCGATGGCCACCTTCCGCTGCGAACTCGACGCCCCCAACAACATCGTTCTGGTGATGGTCACCGAGGACGACGGCAGCGAGCACGACTACCAATTCGACTTCGATCCGCGTTCCGGCCGCTACGAATTCAGCGAGCGCGACATCCTCGAGCGCGATTTCGGAACCGATTGGGTCGACGAGATGGAGGGCGCGGTGAAAAAACTGATCGACGGCGCTGTTGCGGCGAAAAAGAAGGCCTGAGCGCAGCGGCTCAGATCAGCCGCAGCGCCTTCAGTGCGGCTGAAGTCGCCGGGCACAGGCGCGGATCGAGCGCTGCGCTGCGGGCGAGCTCGAAGAGTTCGGGCGCCCCGTCGATATCGGCGAGTTCGTCCAGCAGCGTGACGCGCAGCTGAGCGCGCGCGGCGTGGTGGAGCGTGCTCGCGAGCACGCTCGGCGTGCTCCACGCGATGCCGGAGAACAGCTCCGGGCGCGGGGCGCGCAGCCCGATCAGCCAGTACCCGCCGTCGCGCGCCGGTCCGAGCGCGATGTCAGCCTCCGCGAGGCGCGCGAACGCGCTTCGAATGCGCGCGGCGCCGACGTGCGGAGTGTCCGTGCCGAGGGCGACGACAGCGTGTGCGCCCGCGCCGAAAGCCTGCTCGAAGGCGGCGCACAGGCGCACGCCCAGGTCACCTTCGGGTTGTTCGACGAGTTCGCTGTGCGGCGCTAGCAGCGCGAATTCGGCGCGTGCGTCGGGCGGTGCGTACGCCACGCAAGTTTCGACGGCGTCGAGCTCCGCGCAGGCCGCGAGCGTGTCGAGCACGAAGGCGCGGGCGAGCCGCGCGGCGCCGTCGGCGCCGATCGGCGAAGCGCGTGCGAGCCGCGTCTTGGCGAGGCCGGGCCGCGGCGCCTTGGCCATGATCACGATGCGCTGCACCGGCGCGAGCGTAGTGCGTCGCCCGCCGGAGCGCTCGCTCGAGCAGCGCCCGAACTCGCCAGCCCCACGCGCGTCGACATCAGGCCGGCTGCTGCCGGGCGGGCGACCGCAAGCCTGCGACCCGCGGCGTACACTCTGCCCCGCATGCAAACTCCCTGGGATTTTCGTGGGCGTGTGGGCGCGTCGCTTCTCCTCGCGGCAGCAGCGGCTCTTCCGTGCGCGGCCTCGGAAGTCGACGCGGCGATCACGCGCGCCGACATCGAGCGCACCGTGCGCAAGCTCGCGTCGGACGACATGAAGGGGCGTGCGACCGGCAGCGCAGAATGCGCGGCGGCCGGCGAATGGCTCGCGGCGGCGCTCAAGCGCGCGGGCCTCGCGCCGGGCGGCGACGAGGGGACCTACCTTCAACACGTCCCGTTCGTACAGATCGACTACCGTGCGCCGGTCACGGGCAAGGCGTGGACGAGCGCGGGCGCGCGCGAGCTTGTCAGCGGCGTCGACTTCACGTTTTCCGGCGGAGTTCCGAACAAGAAGCAGCGCTTGGAGGTGCGCGTCGTTCGCAGCGCCGACGAAATGCCGCGCAAGCCCGATGACAGCTTGGCTCTGTACCTCGAAGCGAGCTCGAGCGAGCGCCGCAAGTGGCTCGGCGAGGAGCGTGGAGCTGGCTTCGGGCTGATCATCGGACGTGGCAACGAGGCCCCGGGCGCGGCAGCCGACAACGAGCCGCCGCGCAGCCGCCAACTCAACGGTGAGAGCGCGCGCTCGACGGTCGCCAACGTCGTGGTGCATGGAAGCTTGCTCGCGGGGCTGCGCGACGGATCGATCAAGGCGCTGCAGATCGAGGCCGCGCACGAACTGAAGAAGCTTCCCGCCTTCAACGTGGTCGGCGTGATCCGCGGCGTCGGCACGCCGAGCGAGCCGGCGCTCGCCGAACAGGCGATCGTGTTCAGTGCGCACTACGACCACATCGGGGTCGACACGCGGCGCGCGTCCGACGCGGAGGGCAAGCGCGACGTGGTGCGCAACGGCGCCGACGACGACGCCTCGGGTTGCGCGGCGGTGCTCGAGCTCGCCGAAGCCTTCGCGGCCGGCCCCAAGCCCGCGCGCACGCTGATCTTCTTCTTTGCGACCGGCGAGGAGATCGGTCTGGTCGGCACGCACCACTACATCAACCACCCGCTGGTTCCGCTCGAGCGCACCGCGGCCAACTTGAACTTCGAGATGATCGGCCGCCCCGACGAGTTGGTCGGAGGTCCGGGCAAGTTGTGGCTCACGGGGTTCGAGCTCTCGAACCTCGGCCCGGCGTTCCAGAGCCTGGGGCTCGCCATCGCGAGCGACGGACGGCCCGAGCAGAACTTCTTCCAGCGTTCGGACAACTACGCCTTCGCGGTCAAGGGCGTCGTGGCGCAGACCCTGTCGAGCTACAACCTCCACAAGGACTACCACGCCGCGAGCGACGAAGCGGACACGCTCGACTACGCGCACATGGAGTCGGCGATTCGCGCGGCGTACGAAGGCTCGAAAGCGCTCGCCGACGGGCGCGTCGCTCCCGCGTGGCTCGAAGGCAAGAACCCCAAGCGCTGACCATGGGTGCGAGCGGCGTCCGGGGGCTGTCGATCGCGGGCTTGCTCGCCAGCGCGCCGCTGTTCATCGCGCTCGCGCTCTGGCTCGGCCCGGATCCGACGCGCATGGATCCGTCCGGCGGTCTGCTCGCGCGAGAGGGCGGCTACAGCGGCGCGCAGAGTTGCGCGGCGTGCCATCCTGAGCAACACGCCAGTTGGGACGCGACGTTCCACTCGTCGATGACGCAGCTGCCGACGCCGCAGGCGGTGCGCGGGCGCTTCGACGGCGCGCCGGTCACGTTGTTCGGCGCGACCGCGCGGCCGTTCTCACGCGACGAGCAGTTCTTCTTCGAGTTGCCGGCGATCGCGAACGAGCCCGCGCGCACGGCCCAGGTCGCGCTCGCGGTCGGCTCGCGCCGCTACCAGCAGTACTTCGAGTTGATCGGCGGCGAGGTGGGCGGCGCGTACCGACGGTTGCCGCTGGTGTGGCACATCGGCGATCAACGCTGGATGCACATGAACGGCGTGTTCCTCGCGCCGGACAACAACGATTGGAGTCGGCACCAATCGCTGTGGAACGAGAACTGCGTTTTCTGCCACAACACGGCGCCCGCTCCGCACTTGGAGGTGCACGAGACCGCTCAAGGCCGCGTCGCGGCGCCGGACAAACGCTTCGACACGGTGCTCGCAGATCTCGGCATTGCGTGCGAAGCGTGCCACGGTCCCGGGGCCGAACACGTGCGCAAGCAGCGCTCGCCGCTTGCGCGTTATCGGGCGCATCTCGACGGCGCCGCCGCCGCGGACATCGTCGACCCCGCCGATCTCGATCAACATGCTTCCGTGGCGCTGTGTGGTCAGTGCCATTCGCAACGCCTTCCGTCGCCGCGCGAGAAGATTTGGACCTACTTGGGCAGCGGTCCGACGTTTCGCCCCGGCGGCACGCTCGACGGGCACGTCGAGCCCATCACGCGCGAGACGCCCGCGCTCGACGACAGTGGACGGCGCGCCTTCGCGGAACGCTTTTGGGCCGACGGCACGGCGCGCCTCACGGCCTATGAGTATTTGGGCGTCACACAATCTCCGTGTTTCGCCGGCGGCGAGCTGACCTGCTTGTCGTGCCACCAGATGCACGGCGGCGACGTGCACGGCCAGCTCGATCCGCGCATGCGCACGGATGCGGCGTGCACGCAGTGCCACGAACAGATCGCGCGCGATGTGCGGGCTCACACGCACCACGATCCGGCCGGTCCGGGCTCGCGTTGTCTGGACTGCCACATGCCTCACATGGTGTATGGCGTGGTCGACATCCACCGCAGCCATCGCATCGAAAGTCCCGACACGCGCCGCGACGTCGAGGGCGGACGCCCGCACGCCTGCACGCTGTGCCACGCCGATCGGGATCCGCTGTGGGCCGCCGACCGCATGCGCGAGTGGTGGGGCGAGCGCTACGAGCGACCTCGCCAGCGGCCCGACGGTGCGCCGCTGGAACTGTCCGATGCGTTGGCGTCGTTGCACGCGGGCGACGCCGTGCAACGCGCCGTGTTCGCCTGGCGACTGGGCCGGCCGGAGACGGCGCTGAGCGCGTCACAGCGCGTGGCGCTCGCGCTCCAACTGCTCGTGGTCTTGGGCGACGGCTACCCCAGTGTGCGCGTGCTCGCCCTGCGTTCGCTCCGCGCGCTCGACCGCGAACTCGCGCTGGGCCTGGAGCAGGAACTGGCGAGCTATGACCCGCTCGCCGCGCCGGACCAGCGCACCGCGCGCCTGCTCGAACTGCTCGAGCGCGTACCGCCGCGTCTGCGCCCTCGCCTCGCGTCGGATCTCGCTTCAGGCCTCGCGCCGCTGCTGCTCAGCGCCGACGGTCGGCCCGACTTGCAGCGCATCCGCGCTCTGCTCGAACTCCAAAGTGACCACGTGATCTCGATCGGCGAATGAAGGACCCGGCCATTCGATCTGCACTGCGCGTCGGCTGCGCGCTGCTCGCGATCTCCCTCCCGATGGGTGTGGCGCTCGAAGCGCTCCACGGCTTCAAGGTCGCACAGTGGCTCGAGAGCCCGACGCGGCGCGAGCTGTGGCGCCTCGCGCACGCACACGGCTCGATGCTCGGCATCCTGTGCTTGCTCTTCGCGGCGCTCGCCGGCGCGCATCTGACCGACGAACGTGTGCGCGCGCGCAGCTCACGCGAGTTGTGCTGGGGCGCCGTATTGATGCCCGTGGGTTTTTTCGCGGGAGGCGTCCTCAATTTCGAGGGCGATCCGTCGCTGGGGATCCTCCTCGTGCCCGTCGGCGCGCTGTTGCTCGTCGTCGCACTCGTCAGGGTGCTGCGTGCGGCCTAACAGCGAGATCCGCGGAGCGCGGAAGCGCTACTGACGGGAGCGGGCGCGGCGCCGGGCGGCCGAAGCCCGCGGGCACGAAGGGGGGCCGGACACCCGAGTGAACGGATGCCGGCCCCAAGGGAGAGTTGCTCCTGCCGTGCTTCCCAGGCACAGCACCGCTCGCAATAGTGCTGCACCAACGCGGCAGGAACGACAGTCGAAGCTTAGGTCGCTCTGGGTGAACGCGCCACCCGCTCGCGTGAAATTGCCCTGCTCGACCCGGCCGAGGCCCGACTCGAGTCTTGCAATCGAGCCACGCGCTTGGCCCAATCACCCACATGAAGCCCACTTCCACCGACCGTGAATTGCGCGATCGGATCGACGCCTTCGTTGCCGAGATCTCAAACCTGGTAAGGATTTCCGCTCTGGAGGCGGTTCACGCCGCACTCGGATCGACCTTGGGCGCCGCAGCGGCGCCCGCGGCCAAGCGCGGACCCGGTCGCCCGCCGAAGGCGGCCGCCGCTTCGGCGTCGTCAGGCGGCAAGCGCAGCCCCGAAGCTGTGCTGAAGACCGCCGACGCGGTGCTCGCCTACATCAAGGCGCATCCCGGTCAGCGCTTGGAGGAGATCGGCAAGGGAGTGAAGATGCCGACCAAGGACCTCAAGCTGCCGATCCAAAAGCTGTTCGACGCCAAGTCGATCTCGACCAAGGGCGTCAAGCGCGGCACGAAGTACTTCGCCCGCTGATCGCGCCGCCGCGGCCAGCGTCGCGGCGCACAACGAGCGCAACCCGAATGCAACCGCCGGCGGCACAGCACGTGCGCCGGCGGTTGTCTTCGTAGCCGCCGCAGCGCCGCGCGTGGCGGGCGTCGGAGAGCGCTGCTAGCCTCGCCCGACGAAGCGGCGGCCCAATGAATCTCCGTGTGTGCGCCACCCTTGTGTTGTTCGCGCTGTCCTGGGCAGCGGTGGCAGGCGCCGCAGCTGCGGCCAGCGCCCAGGCGCCGCTCGTCGATCTGCTCCGCGGCGAGAACGCAGTGAGCGCGACGGCTGCGGATGCGCAGGTGGCCGAGTGCGTGCGGATCGAAGTGCTCGGCCCGCGCGACACGCTGTTCGTCGGCGAGGTCGCGAGCATCGCGTTGCGCGTGTGGGTCGACGCGCAGTTCGCGCGCGATTCGCTCCAGCAGATCTCCCCCCGCCGCCTGGATGCGCCGGTGCAGATCGTCGCGACCTGGATGGAGACGCACTTTCGCGCTCCGCACTCGGGCGAGGCCGCGCAGGGCGCCTCGATTGCGCTGGGCGACCGCATCGTGACGGCGCGTCGGCTCGCCGAGCGCGCACACGCCGGACGGAGCTACCTCGGCTTCGAGTTGATCGCGAACGTGCCTGTCGAGCGCCTCGGCGAGCTGCGGCTGGCGGCTCCGCGCGTCCGCTTCGCCTACGCGAAGAGCTTCCGCGCCACGCTGATCGACGACCGCGAGGCGCAGGACAGCCGCGTCGTGGAAGTCGACGGTGCGCTCGCGAGTTGGCCCGTGGTTGCGCTGCCCGAAGTCGGTCGTCCGCTCGACTTCGGCGGCGCGATCGGCCAGTTCGCGGCGAGCCTGCACACCGATCGCGACACGGCTGTCGAGGGCGAACCGCTGCGACTCACTCTCGAGGTGCGCGGTTCGGGCAACTTCGGCGCGTTCGCGGCGCCGCGCCTGGATCGCGAAAGCGAGTTTCGTGTCGTCGGCAGCCTTGCTCAGCCGGGCGTTGACCATCTGCGGGTCACTTACGATCTGCTGCCAACCGCCAAACGAGTGGTGCAGACGCCACCCGTGGAACTCGCCTACTTCGATCCGACGCCCCCGGGCGAGTATCGAAGGGCCGTCGCCGCTCCGGTTCCGCTGCGCTGGCGTGCGGCTGCGGGCGCTGCGGCAGGCGCTGGCCCAGCCGCTGCGCTGGGCCACGAGCCTGGACCTGGGATGGCCGCGGCGGGCTCGCTCTACGTTCTGGCGTTCGTATTCGTGGTTGCCCCGGTCCTGTTGTTGGGGGTCGTGCTGTGGCGTTGGCGTCGGGGACACATAACCAGCTGACGCGGATTCAACACACGAATCCAGAACTCTTGCATTGCGTTCTGGAGTGGAGAATCCAATCATCTCCGCCCGCTCGCGCGACCTGACAACTCCACACTCTTGGCGAGTCCCACAGCCGGGACTTCACCACCGCCTCCTGGACATAGTATGAAGAACACCGCTTCGACCCGCACACGTCGCTCCCCCGAGCAACTCATCGACGACCTGCAGAAGAAGATCGAGGCCATCAAGGCCCGCGCCGAGCAAAAGAAGGTGCGCCAGAACCCGATCCTCAAGCACGTGCGCGCGGCCATCAAGGGCATCGACAAGGCGCTCGCCGCAGCGGAGGACCGCGCCAGCCGCGACGCCCTCAACGAAGCGCGCACCGGTTTGAGCGCGTTGCTCTCGCTCAACGGCGTGACGACCCCGGCCGGCGCCGCGACCGGCGGCGGCGCCCGTCGCTCGACGCGCGAAGTCGAGAACTTCTCGGGTCGTCTGCTGGACTACGTGCTCGAGCACCCCGGCAACCGCGGTGAGCAGATCGCAGCCGCGCTCGGCACCGACACCAAGACCATGCGCCTGCCGATGAAGAAGCTCATCGAGGACGGCAAGGTCCGCACGACCGGCCAGAAGCGCGCCATGGCGTACTACCCGGCGTAGTCGCTGCGCGACTTGCGCTGCGAGCGCCGACCGCGCGCTCTTGCATCGGGCGAGCCGACTTCCTTTCGTAGGACGTCGGCTCGCTCTGCTTTTGGAAACGACAATCCGCTGCGATCCGAGCCCCTATTGCCCCTCGGAGCAGCAGCGGTCCGCTGCACGACGTCGTGGGGCGGACACTTCGACCCCAGGCCAACCGCACCCCACGAATTCCTATGCCGCCCACTGCCGAGTTCAGTTCTCAGATTCGCAATCTCGTGTTCTAAGGCGGCGGGGTGTGGGGCATCGCCTACGAAGGCGCGTTGCTCGAGCTCGAACAGCGCGGCGTCGTCGCCAACTTGCAGCGCGGCGGCGGCGCGTCGGCCGGCGCGATCACCGCGGCGCTGCTGGCGGTCGGCTACACGCCCGCCGAGCTGGGCGAGGTGCTGCGCAAGACGAACTTCAAGGACTTCCAGGACGAGGACTTCGGCTTCGGCCGCGACACGGCGCGGCTCTTGAGCGAATACGGCTGGTTCAAGGGCGACAAGCTCAAGGACTGGATGCGCAAGTTGATCGCCACGAAGGTTGCCGAACTCTCCAAGGCGCACGGCGTGAGCGCGCCCAGCTCCGCGCCGAGCTTCGAAGAGCTCGACACCTGGCAACGCGCGCTGGAGAAGAAGGGCTGCGCGCTGCCGCGGCCGTTCCTGATCGGCTCCAACCTCTCGCAGCAGCGGCGCGAGGTCTACAGCTTGTTCGAGTCGCCCAAGCTCAAGCTCCACGACGCGGTGCGCCGCTCGATGAGCATCCCGCTGTTCTTCGCTTGCGCGCGCGGCGAGAAGAAAGATGTGATCGTCGACGGCGGTTTGACCTGGAACTACCCGGCAAATCTGTTCTACCACGCGGACTACCTGTCGAACGCGGCGAACGGCGTCGAGGTCAAGTACGGCGCCGGCGGTAAGCGCCGCTTCAACACCGAGACGCTCGGTTTTCGCGTCGACACGACCAAGGAGCTCGCCTTCAACCTCAAGGACTGGGCGAACGAGCCGCTCAAGATCGACAACATCATCAGCTACGGCTGGGCCTTGGTCGCCTTCATTCGCGCCATCGCCAACAAGGTCCACCTGCACAAGAACGACTGGGCGCGCACGATCTTCATCGACGTCGGCGAGGAGATCGGCTTCACGGACTTCAACTTGAAGCCCGCCCAGCAGCAGTTCCTCTCCGAGCGTGGCCGCGAGGGCGTGGCCAAGTATTTCCAGTGGCGCACCTCGGCCGAGGGCCGCGCCGAAGTGGACGCGATCCTGGAGTCGCTGCGCGTGTGAGCGCGAACCGTTGGGGTTACGGCGCCAGGACCGAATCCTTCATCTGCGCGCGTGGCCAACGGCGCGCAGATGACGGATTTGATCCTGGCGCCGTAACCCCCGCCCGCCAACGCGAACGCGTCAAGGCGCGAGCGTGAAGAACAGCGCGTTGCTCGTCGCCGTGGCCTTCATGTTCGGCGGGTCCTGGAACCACGCCTGTGCGTAGATCGTCTGGCCGGCGCTCAGCGGGGCGCCGAGCTGTCCGATCGCCGCGCTGTGGAACGCGTTCCAGTCGAGCGTGAGCACGCCGTCGCAGGCGCCGAGGGTTCCGCCCGAGAACTTCAGGCCCGTGCGCTGCAGCGGCGGCTTCACGCACAGGAATCCCGAGCCCCAGGGCGGCGGCGCGAAGCCGGTGTTGTTGATCCCGTAGAACACCAGGCCCGAGCGCTGGCCCTCCACGGAACTCACCGTGAGTTGGAAGGGCGTGGCCTGGCTCGCGCTCGCCGCGCCCGTCGAAGCGATCGTCGGCGCGCAGCTGCTGGTCGTCGTCGCGGCCGTGCAGTAGTTCCCGAACTGCGCCGTGGCCGGGATCCAGTCGATGCGCACGATCGGAACGTACTCGTTGTTGCTGAAGCTCGAGCTCGCCGAGGAGCACGAGTTGATGTCGCCGTAGCGGTTGCCGCCGTTGAGCCCGGCGCCCGAGCTGCGCCCGTCGATCGAGCCGCCGAAGGTCGCGACCGACGCGCACTTCTCGAGCTGCACGATGAAGTCTGCGCCGCTGGTGGGATCGAAATCGAAGGGCGCCGTGATGCCGAGCGGAATCCAGGTGGCGCTCGTGGCGCCGGCGGGAGTGGTCACCGGGCCGCCAGTCCAGGGACCCGAGCGCACAACTTGCGCGCCCGGCGCGAGGTTGTTCGCGAAGATCGGATCGTGCTGCGTGGTCGTGTAGCCCGTCGTGGCGGCGGCGAGCGTCACCGTCAGGTTCGGGAAATCGAACGCGGTCACGGTCTGGGTCGTCGAGAGCGCGCGCACGTAGATCTCGGTGATGCGGATCGGCCCGCTCTGCGCGAAGTTCGAGTTCGCGTAGTGCCACTGCCACTTGTGCGCCGTGAACTGGTTGAACGGGAACGATGTGCCCGAGCCGCCTTGCACGGTGTCGAAACCGGCGGGCAAGGTCTGGTTCGACTGCGCCGCGAGCGGCGCTGCGAACGAACACACGGCGACGACGGACGCGAGCGACAGGCGAAGCTTCATGCGCTGCTCCTCGGGCGAACGCCCGGCGGTGGGGGACGGCGTGCGACGGCGACCGACGCTCGGGATGCTCGCGTCTGTGCGCCGATTCCGCAAGCCCCCGCGGCGCGCTCAGCCGCGCAGGCTCTCGATCGGGCGGCTGGCGAGTGCGCGGTAGTTCGCAGCGAGGCCGCACAGTGCGCTCGCCAAGGCCGTGAGCAGCGTGGCGACGCCGAGCATCGGCCAGGGCAGGTCTGCGCCGAGTTCCACGACACGCTCGAGGAACACCCACGCCAGTGCGAACGCGGCCGACGCGCCGATCGCGCCTGAGACCAGGCCGATCAGAGCGAACTCGACGCCGAACAGACCCGCCACGCCGGCGCGGGTGAGCCCGAGCGTCTTGAGCAGCGCCACTTCGCGTCCGCGGTGGACCGCGGCGGTGCTCGCCACGCCGGCCAGGATCGTCAGGCCCGTGAGCATCGTGAACAGCCCCAGCACGCGCACGGCGAGCGCGAGCTTTTCGAGCACGCCGAGGACCTTCTCGAGGATCGCGCGCACGCCGATCGGCGTGACGTTGGCGGCGCGTTCGGCCAGCGCACTCTGCAGCTCGCGTTCCTGCTCGACGTCGAGCCGCGCCGCGGCGAGCACGTTGTGCGGCGCGCCTTCGAGCGCCTCGGGTTCGGCGAGCAGGAAGAAGTTGATGCCGAACGACTCCCACTCGACGGTGCGGATCGAGCTGACGAGCAACGCGACCGACGCGCCTTGCACGTCGAACACCAGCTCGCTGCCCACGCGCACGCCGAGGTCCTCCGCGAAATCCTGCTCGACGCTCACTTCGAAGCGCGTCGGATCGCTCCACAGCGCGCCTTCGACGACGCGGTTGTCCGCCGGCAGCTCGCGCGCCCAGGTCAGGCGTTGTTCGCGCGTCAGCACCCACTGCTCGCGGCCCTCGGCGCCGGCGCGGCGTTGCGCGAGCTCGCGCACGGGCACGCCGTCGATCGTCGACAGGCGCGCCGTTGCAACGGGCACGTCGCGCACCGAAGTGGCGTTGCACTCCTCGAGCAGCGTGCGCACGAGCTCGCGCTGGTCGGGCTGCACGTCGAGCAAGAACACGCTCGGCGCATCCGCGGGCAGCGCGTTGCGCAGCCGCTCGGAAAGCCGGCTCTCGACCAGTCCCATCAACATGATCACGAGCACGCCGAAGCCCAGCGCGACCGTGGCGCCGACCACGCCGATGCCCGGCCGCGCGAGCGCCGCGATGCCGTTGCGCAGGTACGGGTCGAGGCGTTCGCGTGGCACGTGCGCGGCGGAGCGCGTGAGGCCGCGCGCACCGAGCACGAGCAGGCCCGCGAGCAGCGCGAGCGCCGCGGTGAAACCCGCAGCGACGGCGAAATCGCGGCTCTGCGCCCAAGCTGCCGCGAACAAGCCGCCCGCGACCGCAGCGCCGGCGAGCCAAGCCACGACACGCGGCGCCGGCAGCGGCTCGATGTCGCTGCGCAGCACGCGCGCCGGCGCGACGCGCCAGATCGCCGTGAGCGGCGGCGCGCTGAACACCAGCGCGATGAACACGCCCAGTGCGACGCCGCGCACGAGCGCGAACGGCGACCAGGCGACCTCGAAGCCGCTGGGCAACAGGTCGGTTGCGAGCTGCGCGATCAGGTGCGGCGCGAACGAGCCGACGAGCGCTCCCAACGTGCTTCCGACGAGTGCGAGCAGCGCCACGTGGCCGAGGTACATCGCGAGCACTTCGCGCGGCCGGTAGCCGAGCACGCGCAGCACCGCGACCGCCTGTGTGCGCGACGCGACCCAGGCGCGCACGATCTGCGCGACGCCGACGCCGCCTAGGACGAGCGAGAGAAGCGCCACCAAGCCGAGGTAGCTCTCGACCCGCTGCAGCGAACGCCGCACGGTCGGCTGCGCTTCGCGGTGCGACTCGATGCGCAGGTACGGCGCATCTTCGAGTTCGTCGTTGATGCGGCGCTTGATGTCGGCGAGCTGCGCCTCGCTCGGCGCGCTCGGCAAGCGGTAGAGCTCGCGGTAGCGCATGCGGCTGCCGTACTGCTCGAGTCCGCTGCGCTCGAGGCCGGCGAGGCTGACGAACACGCGCGGGCCGAGTGTGAAGGCGATGTCGAGCCGTCCGGGTTCGTCGAGCACGAAGGCGGCGACGCGGAACGGCTGGCCGCCGAGCGCGAGCTCGTCGCCGAGCGCGAGGCCGAACTCGCGCGCGAGGTCCGGCGCGATGGCGCAGGTCGTCTCGTCGAGCAACTCGCCCAGCTGCGCTTGCGGCTCGAGCTTGATGGCGCCGTAGAACGGGAAGTTGGCGCTCACGGCCTTGAGCTCGACCAGCCGGCTCTTGGAGTTCGCAGCCGCGAGCGTGGGCGTCTCGCGGGCCTGTGCTCGCGTGCGCGCGTCGTCGAAGGCGAAGTACGCATCGACGCGCTCGCCGATCGGCCGCCGCGCCTGCACGGACACGTCGGCGCCGAGCAGCTCGCGCGACTGCGCGGCGAGCGCCTGCTCGATCGCGTCGACGAGCCCCGAGACCGCGGTGATCGCGGCCACGCCCAGCGCCAAGCAGGCGATGAAGAACACCAGCCGCGGGCCCGCGCCGCGCGACTCGCGCCACGCCGCGCGTACGACTTCGCTCGTCTTCACGCGGACGCGCCTTCTCCGCCGGCAGACGCGCCTTGCCCACCCGCGGACGCGCC
>Ga0169931_10002095_pt1 | contig 32829 bp, 28 predicted proteins | sample Kivu_15m_20L_FD_129675 | JGI IMG/M metagenome (GOLD analysis project Ga0169931, IMG submission 129675) | Freshwater microbial communities from Lake Kivu, Western Province, Rwanda to study Microbial Dark Matter (Phase II) - Kivu_15m_20L... | ecosystem: Environmental > Aquatic > Freshwater > Lake...
TCAAAAAACCATTACCTTTTTATGGATTTGTTCATGATAAGTATTTAATCTCTTCTAATAATCCACTGGCTAATAAAAATCACCTCGATATTAAAAAAGAAGTTAAGAATGGCTTGAAATCTACAATCGGTCAAAATAATCATAACTCTCAAGGTGATTTTAGTAAAAATCATACGGATGCTTTAAAAAAGTAAAATATAAATACTAAGATTATTAGTAATTTAATCAAATCTAAAAGCATAGGGAATGCAAATGATGGATATAAAAGATCATATGCACAGTTGCTTGATAGTTTTATAGGAGGATTATAAATAATATAAATCATCCTATTAAAATATATATATTATTTAAGCAAATAGAAATTAAAATTTCATAAGGATTTATTTTTTCATTTGTCTATATATAGATTTCTTACCATATAATTCATCATATCCCTTGGCTTTTCTGCGATATGTAGGATTTGCCATCTTTTTTTTCATCAAGTTTACCTTTTTCTCAATTTTTGCTGTTGAAATTGAAACTTTCTTAAAAGGATTTTTTTGATGAATTTTCTTATGATCTCTTAAAAGAAGTCTTATTGGAGAACCCCTTAAATTAAATTCCTTGACCATCATCCTTTTTATGAAAGTTTCGTGACTTTTGAAAAAGATATCAATATTATTTACAAATACAGTGAAAGCAGGAGGCCTAGTTTTTATTTGTGTAACAAATTTCAATTTAAGGTACTGACCTTTTTGATTAGGAGCGTTGGTAGTTTTCTTTAACTGGTTAACCCATTCATTTACCAATCGAGTTTGCACACGGGTATTCCATGAACCATATGAATTGAGTACATCATCTATGATGTTATCTATTTTAAAGAAATTTCTAGCTGAAACAAAATTTATTTTCGATAGTTTGTAATGAGTGCAACCTTTTTCTAATTGATCTTCCATCCATTTTTTGGCTTTTGTTTTGTATCCATTTTCAACCAAATCCCATTTATTTGCAACTACAACTAAAGCTCTTCCTTCTTCTCCTATGAAATTTATTATTTTCTAAATGATTATTTATTAATATAGTATTCAGTTACCATATCTACAGGGGTAAAAGCTTCCATCGAGTCAATTACATATATAACAACATGGCAATATTTTATAGATTTTATTGTTGATGCGGAAATCATTTTATCGATCTAAAATTAAATAAGAATTTTTATATTTACTTTATCATGAACTTTATTTTTTGCTTGTAATCCTGCAGTATCGATGAGTATCAATCTTCTTCCCTTATAGTTCCATTCTATTGGAACAGAATCTCTTGTTGTTCCCGGTACATCACTTATTATTACTCTGTTTTCTTTTAATAAACTGTTAACAATAGACGATTTCCCTACGTTTTGTTTACCCACAACTGCTATTTTTATCGGCTTCTTCAAATGTTTTAAAGAGTGCATTTTATTTTGAATGGATTTTAGTTCTTCCTTTTTGGTTTTCCTCATGTTTTCTCTTAAATTTTGATCTTTTGGAACCTGAACAAATGTATCAATAGGGTCAATATCGTTATCAGAATCATAATCTGAATTATTTTCTATATCTCTTTTATTCAAGTAATCGAAATCTTCTTCCCAGTCTGATAAACTATATTTTACCCTTTCTTCTTCAGAAAGGCTGTTCAGACTTTCTATGAATACTTGCTTCATTTTTTCTTTGTATTCATCATATCTATTTACTCTTTTTTCAACTTTTTTCTGATACCTTTCCTTTACTTCCTCTGGTATATTCTCTTCTATTATATTGTATATATCATGCATGTTATCACCCTGTTGAGCTGAAATCAGCAAAGGATCTCCTAAATTCAACTTTGAGAAGTCACAAAATATATCATCAGGTATGAAATCATTCTCTACTTTGTTAGCAACTAGAATAATATTAGGAATTTTTATGTCGTCTTGTTCTTTTATTCTTTTTAGTTTTTCATAAAATTTTTCAGAAGAAGTTTCATTCAAATCGCCCGAAATTTCAGATTCATCATTAATTTTTTCATCCTTCTTTTTCAGATTATTAAGCCATTTTGCTAATTTAATATCGTTATGAGTAACACCAGCTTTTCCATCTAATAAGAAAAACGCTAGATCTGAATATATCAAAGCCTGTCTAGTTTGAAAAATTGTTTTATTTAATAATTCATCGTAGGATATTTTCTCTTCGAAGTCATCTATGCCTGCAGTGTCTACTATTCGTATTTTCATTCCGAATAAATTTACGATAGCTTCTTTTCTGTCGCGAGTTAATCCTGGTGTATTGTCTATTAAAGAAATTGCCTCTCCTGCAAGTCTGTTGAAAAGTGTGGATTTCCCAACGTTTGGACGACCTATAAGAGATATTGTAAATACATCGTCTCTTCTTAAGTAATCTAATTATTTAAAATAATTTACTTATAAACTGAACAAAAATAGAACCTAGTTGAAGAAGAAAATAGGTTCGAATAAGAAGGACTATTGTTAAAGATTCTTTTATAATTTTGTGTTGTAGTATTTAATAAATTTTGAAAAGAATTAAATTTGCTTTTGAAAATGATATTCATTTTTAATGAATAAATGTTTTTCAAGTAATAATATTTAATTGAAATTAAAATAAAAGAGATTAATGCCATAGAGATTAGTCAATCAATCTAAAACTAATATGTATTTATTCATGCTTGACTTGTCTTTAAAATATTCTTAAAATTACAGAAAATTAATAAACCCAACCTTAAATTAAAAATAAATAAAAACTTGAGTTTCTAAATATAGTAAAATAAAATTTTTTCATAATTATTATATGATAAACATTAATTTTAAAAAAAATATATGAATCTAAATCTATTAACAATAATATTTTATGTATCTATTTCTGTTTAATCTTTAAGATATCCAGATAACCACTCCAGAGCCTTTGAATATCCAACTTTCTGAGTAATAGAACACATGAATAATTCCATCGGTCTAGAATCTTTAGAAAATAGTCCGTTGATGTCAATTCTTTCTCTAAGAATTTCTTCACTCACTGCTCCATTTTTATCAATTTTATTTCCTAATATTGCTATAGGAATATTTTCCAATTCTGGTGTATTCAAAACATTTTCGAGTTCTTCTCTTGCCTCAGGGAATCTTTTTTGATCTGCTGAGTCGATTAAAAAAATAATCCCATCAACGGCAGGGAAATAATCTTTCCAAATTTTTCTGGCTGTCTCGTGTCCACCTAAGTCGAAGGTATTGAATCTGATATTTCCCATTTTCAATTCTTCTGAATGTGGATGAATGGTTGGTGCTGTTTGTGTCATTCTGTCATTCTTTAACATATGAAGAAGTGTAGTCTTTCCAGCATTATCTAATCCCAAAAACAATAAGTTTGCCTTCTTGCTGTAGAGTCCAAGGTAACCTAAGACTGTCTTCATAAAATTTTTTAACATGCTGACCATTTTTCCTAAAATTATAATTTAATTTACTATTATATCATTTATTTTGATTTTTATTTAAATTGTTATTTTAGATTACTTGGTGATCTTTATTATTGAATATTAAAAATTTTTATAATATACCTTGATTTGGATCTATCAATAATTTTAGCATTCCTTATGATAGATAAATGCTAAAAATTATTTGTATTCAAAGCAAATTCAATGAAATCAATAAATATTATATTTTAAATTAAATATTTTAATTAGGTGATAGATAATCCTATGATCATTTCAGGATTTTAAAATAGATTCGCAAATTATTTTTTTTTATTCCAAAGATTAAGAATAGTGCAATATTCAAACACATATAGAACCATTCATAAGGATCAATTATCAATAGATTAGACTATCAGAATTTGAAAAAAGCAAATTTGATAAATATGTAATTTATCATATGAAAGTTTGTTTTGAATTTAATTACTATATATCTCAAATAAAAATTAATCAAATTTTGATTGATTTAAAATGGTTTAGCCAGATATTAAATTAAAATTAATGAAATAACAAACATTTTCAAAATTTAGCAAAGATATTAAAAATAATTAATATCTTAATATTAATTTTTCAGACTTTTAATATTTTATATTTAAACAATTAATTATTTTTTTAAAATGTAATTATAATTGTATCATAAATTATATAAAATGTTAAGTCCTTTTGAGTTAAACCTAAAAGCAACGCCTTCAGATGACACAAACAAGATCTCGAAAAGTGAAACGATAAATCCGAATCCGGCCAAATTCAAATTCAAAATAAGAACCGATAAAGTACTTCCTACTAAGAATGAGTCCCAAGAAATGGGAGAAGAAATTAAATCTGGTAAGTGGAGTAAAGAAGAGCACATAAAATTTCTTAATGCGTGCATGAATCATGGAAACAATTGGTTTAATGTGAGAATAAATTATTAAATTGTCTAGATCCAAAGAGAACTTAAGACAAGAACTTCTGCTCAGATAAGGTCTCATGCTCAGAAATACGTGATAAAGTTATGCAAAAAGTATCAAATTAAAATAAAAAGCAAAAAATTTCATCACAGAGAAGCAAAACATTTAGAAGCTATCAACAGCATGAATAAAAATACTAAAACTAAATCTATTAATCCTAAGGAAAAAAGACTTTTAGACATGTTTAATTACTATAACAGAGAATATAAGCCTTTTATTATTGAAAAACCTCACAGGAATCATCCTAACGAAGCAAGTGATTTGCATTATGAAAATTTAAAAACCGCAAGAATTATAAAAAACCAAATATTTTATATCAAAAAGACTAAGATAAGAAAAAAAACAAATTTGGTTAAAGATAATAATCAAATTTATGAGTTGGAAAAATTAAAAACTTTCAATCAAATCTTTTTGAATAATATCGAGTTCTCGTATTCTGAGATTAATACAAATATTTTTAATGACTTGGAAAATTACTCAAAAAACTTCAACTTAAACTTTTTAGATACAAGAGAAATAATTCAATTAAGTTTGATGAAGAATAATGTTGAAGAATTCGAGTCAAAATTAAACACTTTTCATTCTATGATAAAAAATTTCTGCAAACAGTTTGAGTTATTTTTTAGGACAGATTGTAAATAATACGTATTTATGTTTTTTGGATTATGAAAATTTTTATAAAGAAAAATGAATTAAAAATATTTCTGAATTATGTGAAATTATTCAATTTTGTTATAAAGTTAATTTTTATATATTTAATTTTTTCAGAGTTTAATGTGAAATCATGTTGCTTTATACCAATTAGAAAATTAAAAATATTAATTTAAATTACTTTCAAATCATGATATTATTAAAAATTGCAAATACGTCAATTAAACTTCTAATAAAAATAATAATTTTTTTAGTTAAGATAAGGTGTAAATGAATAATTAAATTTTAAATAACAAAGAAAATTGAATGAATATTAATTTGTGGACTTTTTATGCTAAATAAAGCGTAATTTACGTAAGTAATTTCATAAGTTCTATTATAAATAATAAAATTACATATTTTATATGAACAAATTTATATTAGTTAAAATAATTGTAAAAATTAAGTTTTACGACAGCATTTTGAATATGTTAATAATATTATTCATATATATTATTGTTAGATAAATTCAAATAATTAAATATTAGATTATTAAAAATGAAAATAACCAGCCCCTTTAAATTATCTACTGAAAAAACTTTCAGAAAAATTGTAAAATCTGGATTTTCTACAAAACACATGACAGCAGATGAAATGAATCAGATTTCCAAAAAATACACCTTCTTTTCCTGGTCTGCTCAACATAAAATTGCACCAATTGCAATGGAAAAGGCCAAAGGATGTTTTTTCTGGGATGCAGACGGAAAAAAATATTTTGATATGAATTCACAGTTAATGTGTTCGAATATCGGTCACGGACACCCAAAGGTAATTCAGGCCATAAAACACCAAGCTGATGAATTGGCATATGCAGGACCAGGATTCAGCACAAAAGTAAGAGCAGAAATAGGTCCTTTATTAGCAAAACACACCCCTGGTGATTTAAACAAATTTTTCTTTTGTTTAGGAGGAGCAGAAGCAAATGAAAACGCTATCAAATTCGCAAAATTTTATACAAAGCGTAACAAACTAGTAGCCAGATATAGATCTTATCATGGAGCAACTCAGGGTGCAATAACTTTAACAGGGGATCCACGAAGATGGCCAAATGAGCCTAGTTTGCCTGGAGTAATCAGAGTGTTCGATCCTTATAAATACAGAAGCCATCTTTATGAACCAGGAATGAAAGATGAAGAATTTTCAGCAAAAATTCTTAATCAGTTGGAAGAAACTCTTATGTATGAAAATCCAGAATCAGTAGCAGCTATGTTTATAGAAACAGTAACTGGGACAAACGGACTTATTCCGCCTCCAAATGGGTATCTACAAGGTCTTAGAAAATTATGTGATAAATACGGCATACTTATGGTGTGTGATGAAGTAATGTGTGGATTGGGAAGAACAGGTGAATGGTTTGCGGTTGATCATTGGAATGTTGTTCCTGATATGATAACTATGGCTAAGGGATTAACTTCTGCCTATTTACCATTAGGAGCAGTTGCCATCAACCCTAAAATTGCAAAAGAATTCGATGAAAGAGTTTTCCAAGGAGGTCTAACCTATCAATCCCATCCACTGTGTTTGGCGGCTGCTGTGGCTGTTTTAAAAGTTTTAGAAGAAGAAGACATTGTTGGAAATGCTAAACGCATGGGTAAGGTTATGGCACAAATACACGAAGATTTAAAGAAGAAACATCCTTCTGTAGGGGATGTAAGATCAATTGGATTATTCGGAGCAATAGAAATGGTTAAGAACAAAGAAACTAGAGAGCCACTCGCTCCTTTTGCAACTACATCGGAGGCTATGACTAAAGTTGCTGCATATTTAAAGGAACATGGAATATATGCCTTTGCTTACTCCAACATTTTACACACTAATCCTCCTCTGGTTGTTAATGAACATGAATTAAGAGAAGCTTTTGATGTTGTTGACAAGGCTCTTGATATAGCAGATCAATATGTTGATAAATAAAAATATGATCTGAAGTTAATATGAATGGTAATTAGAAATGAATCATAATTTAATGATGAACTCTAAACTTGAAACAATAAAATATAAAATATCTTAAAATATATTATTAAACATGAAAATTATTAAATTAAAATTTTAATCCTATTTAAATTTTAGAAAGATTATTTTTGTCATTTTTAAAAGTAAATGAAATAACATAACTATTCAAATTCAATTTTAGTATATTTAATTCTATTTCATTTTTAGAAAATTCTTTCAATACATCATAAAAAAGCTATCTTTATTATTACACTGTGTTAATAGTTATGAAATATTAAAAATTATTTTTTTATTCATTAGAAAATTCATTTTAAATTATGTTCCTCTTGATAATTTCATGAAAAAAAAAAGATTTTTATTTTATGATATTTCAAGAATTAATTATAAATTGATAAAGTTTATAAATATGAATGAACACCTCTGAAATATATAATAACATATACTGGTAGTTATAATTAAAATATAATATGTTAATATATAAGAATTTGATTAAAATAATACAACTTTTTATAATAATAAATTTAATTAAAGTTTTAAAATACTAACTAAAATTACCAAAAATAGGTTTTGAATATGATTAGTAGAATGAAGCAAAGCTATTATTCATTTCCTAAGCTATTATTAAAATAATGAATTTATAATTTAAATTGTCAGAATAAAATATTTTAACTAAATATAATATAGTATAATATATATTTTATGAAGGAAATAAAATTTTATTGGAAAAAATTTCGTGAAATAAATAACTATATATTTGAAAATATTGTTTAGATAAAAAAAATATTTCGATTATATAGATAGATAAATACAATTCACTAAGGCTGATGATAAAAATAAAAAAGTTTTGAAAGAAAATTTTCAAGCTTATTTAAACAAGACAAGCAAGATATACATTGATTATATATTAAATCAAAGAAATATAAAAATAATGAAAATCTTTAATTTATTACATTATCTAAAAATTAATTATCAACAGCTTTACTTATCTCTAATCTTAATTATTATGCACTTTCATAACTTTCATCCATGATTTGTTTTTTCTTATTATTCAATTTGCCCAAAATTAAATCCAAAGCATCATTTGTCACTAAAATTAAAATAATAGTCAAATACTTTTATCTGGTATTTCCAATAAATCAGTGCGTTTTATATGCTTATCAGTACTTATATTATCTCTTACACTAGAGGTCTTAAAACTAGCGATAGACGGTAAGCTAGATTGTTGTGGTTTTAAAAATCTGTTTTCAGTTTTTGTATTCACATTCTTTCCTTTCTGTTCTGTGCTAACTTGAGAATGTTTTAATTTACTAAGAATAATAGATGTATTAGGACGAGATTTACTACCTAAATATTTTTAAACTAAATAAATTACTCGATCTTTTCTTGTCTTCGAAATTTTTATCGTAAATGACCGGAATTGACTTTATTTTACTTATAAGATTTTTCTTATCCTGAATCTGGACAAGAGTTTCATAAGGGTCATAAACAGTTTCTTCTTTGCTTATTTTTTCTTTTTGATATTTATTCATATTGGTGTTATATCTCTTTCCATAAATTATCTTATCCATCCAATCATTTTTGTAATCGTGATATTCTCTTATTGCAGCATCGTCAGGAAGGAACAACTCCAACCAATCATCAGGAAGCGGATGATAGGAAAAATAATCTAGATAGGTCAAAAAGAAACTTCCTGAAGTTTTGTAATTATAAAGTGGTAAATTTTCAGCAGGAACCTCCATATCGTTGTTCAATCCAATACAAACCTGACATTTGAAAAATTTTGCATCCGAAAAAAATAAATTGAGAATCTTTTTAACAGTCACTGTATTTTTCGTCATTGATTCATTGTCATAAAAAGACAGACATGATGTTTGAGTTTGCGCCACTGGATTATCCCAATTATCATTAAGCACCAAACGAAAATCAACTTCTTCTTTTTTGAGAATATTTTTAAGGTTTGAATTGTCATTAGTAAAGAAATAAAATATTTTAGAGACATTTATTTCAATTTCGTCAGTTGAAGTAAATTTTTTAATATCTGTAAATATAGGTATTCCGAACTTCTGGTCAAATATTTTGATATATAGTTTATAATTCGTATCTTCGTTCATGGGAATGTTATTCAAATCAATCATCTAAAAATAAAATAAAAATAAGTAACTATAGTAACTTACATAAAATCGAACAAAATAAAACAATATACGCCATTGATTTACAAATTTTAATTCAGAAAGTATCTTGTTCATGTTTTTAGGGCTTAGATTTTTTCTCTCTATTTCTTCTTCTTGATTTATTTGAATATTGTTGCATATAGCGATTGATTTTTGAATCTATTAATATCAAAAATTTTATTTACCTCCATTAATTCCTGCTCTGTAATTAACAGGGTATAACATAAATCACAGACATTACACATTGTTGAATAATCCCTATTTAGATTGTGGTTAGTAATGTGAGAAAAAGTCTTTTTCCGTCTTTTTGCCAAATTGTTTTTTAATTGAATCAATAGCTTGTATGTTATTAATTTTGTTATTTCAGCTTTTGGATATGAAAGAAGACAAAGTTTACATGTTAAGGTTTTATAAAACTTTTTAAGATTTTTATCATCTCTTAGCTGATCGCCTACTCTCAATTCTTTTTCAACTTCCTCCTTAGATTTATAAGGTAAAAATGCTTTAACTCCTAGGAAGTATATCTTCCCCCTCTCGTCTCTGATGAAATCAATGACTATTGTTTTTAAAAGAATCTTAAACATTTTATGAACGATTGTAATTATTTCATTCGCATAAAATTCATAGGGCTTCAAGGCATCTCCACACATAACATAAATCTCGAAGGATTCGGGATTGTTTGTATTTACTACACAGAATTGAGAATATCTTTCTATTGTTTCCTTCTTCCTAGGTCTGATCATAGGTTCTATTTTCTTCTTGTTTATAAGGACATATCCTATATTGTGCTTTTTGGAAGAGTTGTATCGTGTTTTGTATTCTAACCTGAGAATACTTGGCCTTGTAAAACTTCTTTTTTTACCATCAGGAATTAGGCTTGTTTTGTTATGATTACTTATTGGATTTTCATTCGTGTTATGTGGATGTATTTGTGAAATAACTGTATGCGATTCATCATGGAGCAAATTCATTTGTATTAATTCTGGATCCGGAGTGTCATTTGGATTATGATCAGTTACCTCAACAATTTTCGCATTTTGTTTATTTTCTGGAATGTAATTTATGTATTTATCCTTATTTGATTTATTTTCATCTAATTCTCTATTTCTCCCTTTGCTACGAATAAATCTCTGTATAATTGAATCCCCTGGTTCTTTCGTGAGATTTTCTTCTGCTGTCTCGAATTTTTCTACTTTAATACTATTCTCATGGTCTGTTTCCTGAGTCCTTGTAACAAACAGAGGATCAGATTTTGAAAATTCATCAAATTCTCTTTTATATTGAATGCCTTCAATTACTTTGAAAGTTTTGAAAAGATCTGGATCTCTCTGATTTTTGATTACCGTCAGTTTGCCATAATTTTGAGGATCTTTTAATTAAGAAGTTTTATATTTCCTTATTATTACCATTGTAAACGTAGAAATTTTCTGTATCGTTCCAGTATGTTTCTGGTATGTTAATTTTTAAGTTCGGAATGTATTTTTCTGCCTTCTCATGCGAAAACATCTTTTTTATAAAATTAACACCTGGAGTTAATCCAAAATTTGAGTAAAAGTATTTATGGGGTGGCTTAAATAAAATTTTATCGTATAAATTATTTTTCTGTGGTTTATTCTAAATTTATTTTACCTTAGTCTGTCTTTGAGGTGGTTGTAATTCCTTTTCTTGATTCGGTTCTTGACATAATGCTTGTATTTCTTCTTTAGACAAAGAATCTCTTTTGGTATATTTAAAATTTTCTTTCTGAACTTCCTTTTTTATTGATGCTTGTATTAGTGTATCTGTTAGAAATGTAGATCTTTTCTTATCCGAAACGTTCATTGAATTTATTATTAATTTTAATTTTATTTCTTTTTTAAAATGATAAGGAATTGATAAATCTAATAAACAATAAAATTTTATTGTGTAGTTAGAGGAAGTTTTGAATAGATATAAATAATATTGCATTAAAATATTTATGTTATGTATGCTCAAAAGGTATTTTACACCAAAATACAAATTAATTTATAGCAGAATAATAAGCAATGATTAATTTATATTTCGTTAATACAAAAAATGGAAAAAAACTTTTTAAATTCATTTTGTATAAAATTACAAGATATAAATCCTTTATGCCAAGAACACAAATCTCCTTATGTTGCTATCTGTATCAATCCAAATTGTCATAGCATACCGATATGTGTTAATTGCCTTATCACAAACCATTTTAAAGATCATGAACAAATACATCTAATCCCTATCAAAGAATATTTGGAAAAATTAGATGAATATTTCATGTCAAAATTAGGTCAGAAAGATAACATAAATTTGATGGAAATAAAGACGACATTGCTGGATGTATTAGAAAATTTCAAGTATGAATCTGATGAAATAGTTGAATCAATGAAGAAGAATATATTTAATGAATTCTCGCAGTACGAAGAGCCAAATACCTCAATTAATGTATCAGAGAGGATTTATTCTTCAATCATAATTAAAAATGATCCAATAATAAGATTAAAGGAGGAACTCAGCCAACTTGAAATTTCTTTTGATCCTAAAAAGAGGAAATTTGTAAGCACAAAAACTAATTCTGAGAAAGATAAAATTCTTAAAAATCTGGAAATCAACAAATTCTTAGAGAAATTAGAAGACATAATCAAAGGACTTAAAAAAAAGCTCACAGTTTTTCCTTCTTCTTTCATATTTAAAACGTTCAATTTAGCTGATGACAATGTAATAAAAATAACCGAAACTCCAGAAGGGATAAATTTCAAAAAAATTGGTTCTGTAACAACTACCTATCTTGTAATTTCAAACGAGCACCTGGATTTCTCAAAAACTATTTCATGGAGATTAAAACCGATCAACTTGCCTAATAGATGGATGGGAATAGGAATACTTCCTAGGGACAAATTCAAAAGAGAAGGATGGAACAGTACCGATCTTATCGGACTAAACTGCGACAAATACTTTTTAGATAGAGGAAATAATCAAAGTGGAAGCCAATTTGAAGTTACTACACAGTCTGTACTCACTTTTACGTTAAATGGTCCAGAATTTTCTTTAAAAATTGAAAATTGTTGCCCAAAATTTGAAATTACTGTCCAAAATTTGGAACCTCGTCTTGAATATTGTTTGGCTTTATTTTTACACTATCCTGCATCAGAAATAATTTTATTGAAATAATTTCTTATGATATTTACTGATAAATTTTATTCTAGAATAAAGAATAATATTTAAGAAAACTTATTTTTCTAATATATAAATAAATGGAAAAAGCTTCTAAAAATTTGAATGACACTCAACCGAGTGGCTATGAAAAATACTACTACGGTAAGGCCTCAAGAGTCAGCGAAAAAAATACAGTCTTAATCGGGTTGATCGACGCATCTGGGTCAATGTGCAGCTGTTGGCCGACTTTGATAGAGGAATGGAATAAAATAGTTGAAAAACATTTCAATAATATTCATTCTATTATCTTCTCTTACGATTCTAAATTAATCGAAGAAAAATTTTTACAAAGACATCACGTCGGAGGAGGAACGAACATTTGTGCAGGGTTTGAAAAAGTTTATGAATTGATTATGAAACTTAGTGAAACTGAAAAAGATTTTACTGTGGTTTTCATATCTGATGGGGATGATGGAAATATGAATACAATTAGTCAAAGGATTAAAATGTTGTCCAAACCTGCTGGTATAAATGTCAATCTTCTTTGTATTGGAGTTGGATCTGGCTTTCCGACATTTGTTGCAATGGAGTTAAGAGAGAAGTATCATGTGGGATTATCTTCTATTCCAGCAGTCTTTCTGGTCTCAGATTATCACACAGATTTTGCTATTAATTTCTCGATTATAAATGATAACTACCTTCAAAAATTGGAAAAATTGGTTGTAAATCCTGCGGTTAAAATGCTTCCTTGGTCAGATCTTTATGAAACGGAAATTTTTGAAACTGCCAGATTCATCTCAGATTTCCCGATAGTTAATATTAATGGAGTTGAAATTATCACAAAAAATTCAAGCGAATTGAAAAAGTCAGAAATAGAGGAGATTTTTAAATTATGGACCCAAGAACTTCAGTTGGTTTCTTTGAAAGATAATATTAGGAAACAAGCGACAATAACGGTCGAAATGATGGAATATATTTACGATGCTTACAACAAAAAAATTCAATCAGAAAATGGCCAAGTTAAGAAAACTCTTACTGTGATGGAAAGATTAGAACAAAAAGAAAAAAAATCTGGAACACATTTGCTTCAATCTCTAATCGCAGAATGTAAAAAGATGAGAGAAGGTGTAAGTTTGAAAGATTTATCTGCATCAGAAGCAGCGAAAAGACTTGCTATAGGAACCCAACAAGGAAAGTATCACAACAAAGCTCTTAATATGAGAGGAATCAATCAAGAAGATTTCGAAAAATTCAGGGAAACTTTCATTCAAAATTTGGGAAACCTAAAATTAAATGCAGAAACAAGTCAAGAGCCCTCTTTTATCATTCTGCAAACACAAAAAGAAGTTTTTATGGAAAGCACATTAATAGAAGCTCTTAAAAAATGCCAAAATACCTTCGAGCTAGTTGAAGTTTTTCCTCTAGTCGGTCACACTCTACAAATCAGAAGATCTGATTCATCAATGATTAATCCCTATAATATACAAGTTTTGTCTATTCCAAGAATTAACAAAGTCTGTGACACTGTTTCTTTGATTTCACAAGGAAATGAAATGGAAATTTCAATAGGAAATGATGAAGAGGAAAAATTTAATGCTGTTATCCCTTTGTTCAAAATGAAGGTAGATGGAGATTTGAGGCAACTGTTAAGAACAAAACTTTACAATCTAATGATGACATTTAATGTTATGAAAAATGTAGACACATTTTTCCCAGACGCCTATGCGGGATTATTAGCAAATACCTTAGTAAGATTACTTAAATATCCAGACTCAGAATGGAAAAAGGAAATGATTGATTTGATTTATAATACAACAGAATTAGTCTACGGTGGACAACAACTTTTTGAAGAAGGTGTAAATTTGCTAAAGGATAAACCCAGAGAAGCCATGATTACAGAACATAAAATAATCAAACATAGATGTGAAGATGTCTCAAAAATTATGTTATATCTCCTAATTCTCATTAAAAGAGGCTTAATCAATGAAGAAAAAGCTGCTGAAATTATAAGATTTTTATTAGTTGAACATGTCGGAAGGTTTATTAAAGAAGGAACAGAAAATTTTGAAATATATAACGGAGAAGAGTCATTGGAAGATTTTAGATTCAAGCATTTCAACTCAAATAAAGACAAAAAGGATTCTAAACCCAATAATGATGAAAAAAAGGAAACAAACTCTACAACTGAAAATTCAGCTACTACCAAAACAGAAACCGAAGCGAATTCCAATACAACTCAATCTATTTCTAATTCAAATCAGAATTTAGATATTATTTCAAATAATGAAAATATTGCCTTGGATCTCGAAGAGAATGTCATTGATATAAACCTCATTCAAAAAAATGAGGATTTAAAAGTTAAACCTGAGACTTTGGAAGAAATGGTAGAGAGATTCATAAGAAATAGAGAACACTTAAAATTTGATTCAATCAGAGATTTGAAAGCTAACTTGAAAAAAATCTTTATAGAATACAACAGCAAAAATAAGGGAGAAAACAAGGCTAATATTAGAATCTCTAAGTCTATATTTAACAAACCAGGTTACAGAATCAATTTTTCACTTTTCTATGATCTTCACAATTATTTCTGTCCTAATTTAGCTAATTTTGATGCCAGAAATTTTTGGATAGCTATCAACCATGGTTTGAAATACAGAGATTCTCATGAAAGAAGCATAAATGAGATAGAAATCGATTATGAAAATATAAGAAGGCAATTAACAAAAAAATTCATAGAGAAACAAGGAAGAAAATTGGCTGAAAAATTATATGAAGGATTCGAGACTCCAATAGTGATGAGTTACTTACAAGATTTTAAGAAATCTTTGCAAATGATAAAAGACTTCAAATGCAATAGAGATTTATTCAAAACTCATGCTAAATTTGACTCTAACAAGCCTTTAGTTAATCTTGTTTTCTTTGGACCAACTGGATCTGGAAAATCTTCATTAGCAGGGAGACTTTTAGTCGATTTAGGATGTATAGACAAAAAGCTATTTGAATATTACAAAAAGGCTTATAATACTTATTTCCCAGATAGGGAAAATTATCCTTATGAATGGCTAAGTAACACAGCTGCAGATGAAAGATGCAAGGATAAGACTATAGTAATAAACGTTTCTTATATTAATACAAAAAATAAGTTTGTTCAGATCTACGACACTCCAGGATCCTACAAATACTACAAGAAAGCGATTTCCGCAATGTCTCTGGTGGATCACTTTTGCCTTTGTTTAGACGCAGATTTAAAACAGATAGAAAAAGAAATTCCTATGATCATAGCATCATTCGCAAGCTTAGTCGCTAATAATTGTTCCCAACTTCACATCGTCTTAACTAAGGTTGATGTATACAATTTAGAAAAAGATCAAAATGCTTTAAACGAGTTAATTGAGAATGTAAAGATATTATTCAACGATGCATTAACAAAATCAAAAATAAATATCAATTTGAATATAATTCCACTCAGCTCTCGTTCTGGATTCAATTTAGAAAATTTCATAAATTTGATTGACGGAATGAAAAGTCATGAAGAATATGAGCACAACTATCTAAATATTTCTAGTAACAAAACAAAGATTCTTGTTTTAGATACAGTCGAAGACAAATTTGAAGGAAAAATCATATACGGACGAGTATTCGGAAATAACTTAAAGGTTAATTCAGTTTTTGTCGCATACCCTTCAGGTAAGGAAGGAATGATCACATCCTGTCAAGTAAATGAGAACTCTGTAAATTCTGAAATAAAACCTGGTACTTATGTCAGTCTTCGTTTAAATAATTCCTTTAATTCCTTAGGAATAAATAAGGGGTCCATCTTACATGTTAATGAGAAGGCAAACAAAAAAATTTCCAAGAAATTTGGAATTAAAGATATCTCTATAAGCCTAAAATATATCGGAAATAGTACTCTTAAAATTAATTCATGCATTTCTGTTGAATTCAAATACTTCAGAGAAACTTTGGAAATTGTTTTAATTAAAGACTGTAATGGAAATCTCCTTAATAATACTAAAGAAATTAAAGCTGGTGAATCTATTGAATTAAAACTTCTGCCTCTTCATGAAGTTTACTTCGAAAGCTTGTGGGAAGATAAACCAGACTGTATCATTGTCAGAGGACCTCATTATAAAGTTTATGGAGTTGGAAAGATGATCAACATGAATTTTGATATAAATTAAAGAAATTAAGAATATTTCTAACGTATAACAATATAAATTAAATCCTATTATAACTAAAATATTTTTTATCTTTTAAAATTCAATAGAATTTATTCTACATAGGGATAAGTTTATTTTCAACTTTATTTCAATAATAAATTTAGATTCATTAAAATTTGTTTAGTTTGAAAATAATCATTTTCGGAATCTAAAAGAAGATATTCAGAATGAATGATAATATCGAATAAAAATAATTGTCAATATGTATTATGTTCATATGATATTTTATCAAACAACATGATCTATAAATGAATTCATTCTTATACATTTTTAGCCTCAAGAATTTATTTAATTTAATCAATGCATTAACTTTTATATATAAAATAATTATTAATTAATTAATATTATTAAAATGAATGCAAACTTAAGATTTATCAAATTAAACAACCAATTCAGAAATTTCTATTCATTTAACAAGAAGACATTCGGGGTTGCCCAAAATATCATCGACTACACATCCAAAACTAACCCTAGAGTATATTTGGTTGTCTCAAAAAATGGGGTTCAACTAGGAAAACTTACTTTTGAAGTATATATATTAATAATGTTAGTTATACGCAAACCACACCCCAAAAGTTGCAGAAAACTTCAGACAGCTATGCACTGGAGTAAATAAAGGAAATTTATCCTTTAAGAATAACATTTTCCACCGTGTTATCAACGGATTTATGGCACAAGGAGGAGATATCACCCATAAAAGCGGAGTGGGAGGAATGTCCATCTATGGAAGAAAATTCCCAGATGAAAACTTATCTTTAAAACATTACAAAAGAGGAATTCTTTCAATGGCCAATTCTGGACCAGATACAAACGGATCACAATTCTTCATCACATTTGTTGAATGTCCTTGGCTTGATGGGTACCACAATGTATTCGGAGAATTAGTTGAAGGCCAGGACATCTTAGCCCAAATTGAAAAAGTTGGATCAAGAGATGGAACTCCAAAGGCTGAAATCAGTATAGTCGAATGTGGAGAAGTTAAACACTAAATCCAAGAAGACTTTATTAAATGAAATAAAATTTTAATTATAATAATTTAGTTAAATCATAAAAAGCTTTAAATAACTAATAAATATTCTTGTATTTCTTTATTAAATAGAATATAACATAAGATTCCATATAATTTACCTAATTTCTGAATAAAATTCTGTCTATATTATTTGAATTAATTATTATTTAATTGTTAGATTTAGGATATACAGGAGTTAATTAAATATTGTATATTCATTGTTAATATACGCATTGCAAATAATTTGTTTTTTTATGAGCTATTTGAACTACTATCGGAATCATCACTATCGTTATCATAAGATGATGATCTGCTGCTTGATGTTTTACTTAGAGTACGATTTCTTTTTTTTTTGGAGTGTCCTGTCTTTTGAATTTTTGTAGTAATCTCTGTGATAAATATAAGGATTTCTGTAATAATTGAGTAAATAATTTTTGTAATAAGGGGATCTGATGTTAGGATAATAATAAGCTTGTGTTCTAGGATACACTGGATTATTATAAAAATGCTGATAATAATAATTATTCATGTTTTGATATATGTTGCTCCCGTTTTCATCTAATTTATAAAGGTTTAATTATTTATCTTACTGCTACCATCTTCATATGAATTTTTTCTTGAATTCGAGATGTAGGATTTATCAACTACTTCTTGATTAGCAAAATTATTCTCAGAAATTTTGTATATAAATTCACAGCCCTTTTCTCTATTCTTTTTAACTTCTGACAAAACTTCTGGGATAATATTATTGTCGAATATAGGCTTATTTCCTAATTTTTGCTTTTCTTGATTATAGAGTAAATGGCATACCTGAATACCTAACTCTTTTGTTATTTCCTGAGTATCTCTGCTTTTTATTAGTGGTTCATGATTGTTAAATGGATTATTTAGATGCTTTAATTTTGAAAAAGGATACTCACATGAACACAACCATTGAACTTTGAAGTTTCCTCCAATCTTAACAGAATGATGCATATTCCATATATCTGATGTTTTATCTCCTATGAAATTTTTCATTAAAGCATATCCTTGGAAGATGCCTGATTTATTAGCTGAAAAAATCAGGATAATATTTTTTTCTTTGAAGGCTTCATTCAGTTTTTTTTGGTTTGATACTGTGGTTGCCCATTCGTTGTGAAGCTGAGAAATTTCTATATTTTCCTTACAATATGATTTAATGATAAAAAATCTAGAATTTTCAAAAAAAGGAAAATGTGGATTCGAAAGTGAATATATTATTTGATCATTTGAGTTTTTATAAGTCGTATTGATAATTTTTGATTGTGAATAATTGTTTTTCTTATTACTGTTTGAACTATTAGGATTATAAAAGAGATTTATCGCAGCATTTACGTAATTACTTGGTGTGAGCTTCATCAAAGATGTGGGTGTATTATTAGATGTAGACGCATCTTGTTGATTGTCAGATTTAGCGATAATCTTATCTATTTGTGATCCATTTTTAATATTTGCATTATCTATGTTTAATTTTAAACTAGTCTTTTTAGATTTTATGGTAGTAAACTCATTAAGAAAAGATTTCAATTCGTTAATTTTTTTATTAGGCATCACATACTTGTCTAAACAAGATATTTCGATATTACAAACAGGACAAATCATTTTATTTTCAGCCGGGTCGATAACATATGTTTCTTCATATTCACCATTAATTTTTTTTTCTAATAATCCTAGCGTTAAATTATTATTTAATTTTTCGCATAAATCGTCAAGGCATTTTTTACAACCAGATTCTCCACAGCATCGAGTCATAAGAAATTCGAAATCTTCTTGAAATAAGCCACAAAATCTGCATGTGTAAGAATTTATAATATTTTCATTCAAAACTCGCAATATTTTATCTGTATCATTTACCGAACACAAAAGTTTTTCTATTAAATTATTATCGAATTTTCTTTCTCTTTCATGAACTTCCTGATAGTTAAGAGTATAATTCTCTTTTTTGATTCCATTTCCTAGTTTATACCATGGTACTCTTTCTATTGTGATTGTCTGACCTTCTGAAATTTTCTCGTTTTCACTTAAACATAAATTCGAATTTTCTCCATATATTAATAAATCGAAATCTAATTTTGAAACATTTTGTTTTTCTTTTACTTCACTCAAAATTTTCTGTTTAACTTCGTACACTGTCATTAATTTATCATTTTCGGAATTATCAATCACCAGAACGTTTTTTCTTTTTTCGTTTTTGAATTGGTAATATATTTGGCCTATATGGTGGATATCTCGAGATGCTGAGCTCATAATTTTATAAATTATAATATATCATGAAATAAATTAAATTAAAATTCTAAATAACATGTTTATTAAAAATTATTTATTTAGCTTTGAATCTTTCCAAATCAGATATATATTTAGAATCGATTTGCAGATTAATCAATTGATTCAGCTTTTCTTGTTTGATTAAATCCAATCGTCTTTTCTCTCTTTCTTGATTTTGTTTGATTTTCCTACCCTCTTCTAAAGTTTCTCTTTGAAGAAGTTTCTCAGCTTCTTCTTTTTCTTTAATTTGGCGTCTGTTTAAAAATTAAAAAATTTCAAATAATTTACCTTAATTCGAAGTTATGATCATATCTCATTTTCTGTCTCTCCTCGTCTCGTTTTCTTTCAGCTTCCAAATTTTTTAGTTGATTTTCGACTATTTTATGATACTCACTCTCTTCTTGTTTGGCTTGTTCTGCCAATTTTAATTCCTTATCTACCTTTTGCTTTTCATTAGCTTCGAGCATTAAGAGAACTTTCTTATTTCTTTGAATTATTTCATTTTTTTCTTTCTCTCTAGCAGCACGCTCATATTCTTCATAGGCACGCTTGGCTCTGATTGCATCCAACTCAGCTTGTTTGTCTTTAAATCTCTCTTGCTTTTCTCTTAGTTTTTGGACTTCTTTTTCCTTCTCTTCTTGAAGTCTTTTTTTCTCAGCTAACTCTTCCTCTTCTTTTCTAGCTTTCTCAAGATTATATTGAAGAATATGCAATTCAACTTCTCTTTCTTCGATTTTTTTTCTTTGTTTAGCTTCGATAGCCATTTTATTGGCTTCTATAACTTCTTTAGATAACTTGGAACTTTGGTCTTTTTTAGATTCGGCGATTCTTTTCTCTTCATCTTCTAATTCTGCAATTTGTTTCATCATAAGCTGACGTTCTCTTTCTAAGATATCTTTCTGCCTGAGTCTTTCTAATTCCCTTTCTTTGATTTGGTCTATTATTACAAGAGATCCTTGTCTCTGTTGATCTTTTCTAATTTTTTCTCTTTCTTCTTGAAATTTGAGTTCTTTGAGTCTCTCCAATTCCATCATTAGATCCATTTTCATCATCTGCTTCTTAGATTCCTCTTCTACATATTTTTGTTCTTCTTTTTGCCTGTCTCTAATGGTTGCTACTTTCGCATAGAGCATCATTTTATTCATTTCCTTTACAGCGTCGTGATCTTCTTCAATTAATTTTTTAGCTTGAGTAAGTAAGACCTTGTTCTTTTCAATATTTTCTTTGTCAATATCAGATAATTGATATTTGTCAGTACGGTTTTTATCTATTTCTTTCATTCTTTCTCTTCTTGCCTAAATTTGTTTATTATTTGTATTCATAATTTTACTCTTGCTTCTGCTTGTTTTTGTTCTTTTTGTTCTTCGAGTATCTTTTGTTGGTTCTTCGCCTCTTCTCTTGACATCATAGCTGCGTTTTTTCTTATTCTTTCATAGTCAGAAACTGTTAGTATTGCAGCGTCTACTAGGCTGCCTTTCCCTACTCTGTTTGTTGCGCTGAAAGAGTGGAAGTTGGATTGTTTAAGTGATGATCTTGTTGATTGTGAATTCTAAATGAAATTATTTAAAGGAAATATTATGATTTATGTATGTTACCATTTCAAATTATAACAATTTAAAATTATTATGTTATTAATTAAATATATAATTTTTGATAATTAAAAGTCTTACTAATCATATCAATTTATTTTATAATTGAAATGTTAATTTCATTAAATTGGTAAGCAACGATTGTTTTGTAAATATTTATGCGACAAAATTTAAAAGAAAGAATCGTTAAGCTTTTGCCTACAAAAGGCTAATATAATATATGGTATTTTAAATTATAAATCAATATGTATTATAGGCTGGATATAAAATTTCAATATATATGCTCATTAATTTGCATATCGGTTATTTTATAAGTGAATTATAAGCTAATCTAAATCATGATAATAGTAAATTTTAATTATAAAAAGATTAATTACGATTGTTTTGAAATTTTAATCAATATAAACTTAATTAAAATCAAATATGTTACAAAGTGATAAAAGAAGTAAATCACTTCCAGCTAAAGGAAAAAACTTTGCTAAAGGGAAATACTTGGGAAACAAAACTCTTTTTTTAGAAAGTTTGATGAATAATCAAGAGAAGTTAACAGTCAATCCAAATACAATCAAGAATATGAAAGATAAATTAGATAATCCCTACAAAATGCCAAAAAGTAACGAAGAGATTTTTGAAATGAGAGAACTTCTTAATAAAGAAGTAGAATTCATGAAAACTTTGAATAAGCAAAAATACAAAGGTAAAAAAATCAAATCAGACCGCGTATTAAGTATTTATCTCACAGATACAAAGGAAGAATATTTCAATCAAAATTACCAAAATTTTATAGAAAAATTCAAAAATTTTGTAAATGAAAATGAAAAGAAAACAAATGAAATAGAAACACCAAGAAATGAGCTGAATTCAGCAGATGATGTCAAAGTTTTGCAAAATATTTCGGAGAATAAAAAAGAAGAAGAAAAAGAGGAAATAGAAGAGGAAAAAAGACCACATCTCCAGAAAAAGATAGAAACACTCGGAGGGAAGAAAAGAGACAATGTGAGAGAATACATAAATAAAACTAGAGAAATAGTATTTATGAAGTATACGATAGACATGAAAAAAGAAAGAGCAGTAAGAATAAAAGAAACCTACAAAAACGAATTGGAGTCAATAAAAGATTCAATCATTTCGATGAAAGAGGCAAAGAAAATGTTTGAAAAAGAATTCTATGAAAAATTTGAAAAATATGTGAAGCATCTTACTCAACAAAAAGAAAAAGAAAAAACCGAAGAAAATAATCTTTTAGAGACAAAGCTAAGACTAGAAACAGAGAATAAAAGATTAATTGCTAAAATCAAAAAAGTTGAGGAAAACAAAGAAAAATTAGAAGAGTATCGGGATTTTCTTATTTGTGTAAAAGAAAAGAAACTAAGATTACCTGAAAAATTTTTCAGAAGAATTACTGCCCAAAATGAAAAAGGTTCAGAAAAAGAAAATCCTGATTCCAAAAGAAGTGCCGGTCACGAAAACCATACCTACTTAACTGCTCTGATTGAGTCAAATCAAAATTCAATAAAAACCAAATTAAAAGACAAAATCTTCGCCTCTAATCACCATGAAGATGTTGATATAGTTAAAAAATATGAAAACAGTCACATATTTCAATCCATGACCGAATTAATTGACGAAATAAAGAAAATGCAAAATGAAAATGTTTACAAACTGTCACAATTTAATGAGGTATCAAATGCCCTTAACGAAGCTCAAAATAATATTTATTTAATGAAAGAAAACGACAAAAATAATTTCGATTATATTATAAAAGACATCGAACTTAAAGAAAATCAATTAAGAGAATTGAAAGACAGAAACAAGCAACTCCTTGAAGAGAAAAATTTAATTACAGAAGGTTCAAAATCAGAACTTTCTAAAAATAAAAAAAAATTAGAGAAAAGGATTTTAATGAAAAAAAGTATATCGTTGCCAAGTTACAAAAATAAATTTTATCAACCGAAATTATTTTCAAGAATTTTAGAAGTTTATAAATCTGCAAGAGATGCAAATCTTAACATAATAGCTGATAAAATGATCACTGCTTATGGAGATTCTACAAGAAATAGTTTGATTGAAGTAGAGAAGAAAATGCTGATGATGTTGCAACAGATCGAAAGGACCTTGGATGTCCTTTTGGAAAAACAGAATTATTACAAACTAAAGAAACCTAAAGAATTTATTCATTTAAATTCAATACTTGAAGAAGACAGAAAAATCAAAAAGACCTTAGAACAGAAGGTGATGGATCAGATGAGAAATGAACACAGAATAAAAGATATCATGGACAGAGATAAAAAGGTTCAAAAATTACCAAGAAGAATTTTACCTCAAAGATACATCCCGATAGAAAGAAATAAAAAAGATAAAAAGGATAATGAAAACGACAAGAAAGATTTGACTTTCGAAGATTTAATATATTTTGGATAATTGATAATTAAATTCGAAAGATCCTCATTTTAAATTTATGAATTTTACTATATTTAATTAATTTGATATTTTGTTTTAATTTAATTGTAATAAATGACTACCACAGCAAACGTCGTTATAAAATGTTCAGACATGCCTGAAAGTATTTTTTCTCTTAATTAAAAGATTAATTTTTATTCAGAAATGCAACTAGAAGCTATATCTCAAGGAATTCAAGCATATTTTAACTGTCCAGAGATAGAAGAAGAAAATATGTCAGATATCTACAAGCAAATCGCTGCTGAAATAAAAAAAGAATTCGATAGAAAATATAAGCCCTACTGGCACTGTGTTGTAGGTAATAATGTGGAATATTTTTAATGTTTTTTATCTCTATTACTAGGTGAGAATTTCGGAAGTTTTGTAACCCACGAAAGCAAAAATTTTATTTTTTTCGAAATAGACAGAAAATCAATTTTGCTATTTAAATCAGCTTGAATGAAAAAATATAAATAAATTTTTATTATAATTTTCAATAATTAAATATTTTTATATTTGCTATTCTATAATCTTATTCAGAGATTAAATAGTTAAACTCCTATTAAATTTTTTAATAATTAATTTAATGAAATCAGTCAATGATGATATAAGTGAGTCTTTTGGAAGTAACGGTCAAAGGGAAATGACGTACATATCTGAAGCCGACATCACTTCTTTATCATTCCTTAATAGGCTAAAACCAGAAGACCAAATTTATGACCCTAAATCTTTAGAAAACATATGTTGCATTGAGTTGATAAACAATAACAAAATTTACCTTCCATATGAATCAGAATGGACTATAAAAGACGTATTTACAAATATCTAATAATTAATAGCTAATCAAAGCCGCAGTGAAGCATAAAGAATTTAAGAAACTTTACCCTAAGAAAGAATGGGTATATGATTCAGAACATTTCATTTCAATATTCGATCTTCATTTAATTTTATATCGATCTATCAAAGATGAGCCTGAAACAAAAATCGATTTCAATATAAAAATGCAGGAATTATGTGATTTGGGATTATTGAAAAATTTCAAATTCCCTTTTTTCATTTTTAAAGATAACAGGAATATAAATAACAGAGTTGGAAAAGAATTCGCAGATGATTTGGAGTTAAAGAAGTTAATTTACGAAAACAAGGAAACATTTTTGCTATATAAAAATTATCTCCCACGTACTTCAACAATTATGATTATGAAAAGGTTTCCTGAATTATATGAATATTACCAGGCTAGCAAAAAGGGAGTTAATAACCTTAACAGAATATACATGGATCCCTTGATTTCTGAAAAAGAAAATTTGGACTGGTTTATTTATGATGATGAGTCCTTAAACTTCTTATTCGACATGGAAAAAACAGACTTTACTATAGCAGAAGTTATTAAGCCATCTTCTCGAAATTTGAATAAAGTATATTTTCAGGACAAAAATTCATCGATGCTGCTTTCCAATAAAGATTGTAAACTGTTCTTCATAGTCTTGAAATACAGTGAGGTATTATCAATTATAAAGAATTTTTAGATGTCTATGAAAGTAGATTGTACTTTGAAGAATACATCAATTGATCTTCTAAATAGAATCAATAGTAAATTAAATAAGATCAAACCTGATTTGTGTTTTGACGTTAAAACCAAAATTTTGAAGGTTAATTCCTTAAAGTAACATACTTATTATAAGTTATATAGCGATTACATAATAGACACAGAAGAGCCAATCGGAAAATTTGCATATATTAATGACTGCATCAAAAAAAACAAAGCTCCTGAATACTGGATTATAGATAATCCTTTTGCTATCTCCAATATTAATTTAGATGATTTTATCAAATCGAATCATTCTAAAACAAACTATGTTTACAGTTTGAATCAATCTAACATGCAGCATGAAGAATTAAAACGAATGGAATTATTTAGCAGTAATATTCAAAATGAGATAAGCAGAAGCATTTTATTCAAAAAAAATTCAACTAAATTTTTGCCTGGTAATGTTGAACAGATTGTAAACATAAAAGAATCAGAAAAAATTCTCATAAATCCTAAGAATCAATCGCCATTCGAAAAACTAAAAGACAATAAGATAACAAACATGAGTAGAATATTTCAAATAGGAGCACATGTACCAAGTTATGTAAAAATAAATAACACTTCTGATTCTATTATACACGGACGACCTTCAAAATTAAAATCATTTGGGGGCTCTATAACTGATGTCAATAAGGATCCTATCAATAAATATTTGACTATGTTAGAAGAATTGATGAATAATCAAGAAGAAACTAAATACAAAGATAATTCACGTAAAATATTCTAAATATTTTTAGAAAATAGATTAAGTGACATAAGGATAGAAAAAAAGAATATATTCCAAGCAGGAAAAAATAATAGAAAGAATGACCTCGATATGAAGAAGAGAAGTTCAGAATTATTTCTTGAAAATAAATTGACTGATAAAATTTCTTTAGAAAATTACATAAAGGAAATTAATGATCCTATTTCAATTTATGATGTCAATCGTCCTTTTTCTATTGATTTTAGAGATTTAACATTAAATAAATTATTAACCTCTTCTCCTGAGGAAAAGAATGATCCTTTTCTGTATATTGTAATAAAAATTCAGATTTACTGTGGTTCTAAAGCATTTTCTAATCCCAGAATAGTGAAATGGAAGGGACTAGCCCTCGATAAACATATACAAGTAAACAGAAGAATCTACTTCAGTTTAAAATATGAAAATTTACCAATATTTTCATCCATTCTCTTTAAAGTGAAACATTTAGAATATAATAAGAATAATGATCTTAAAAGAGCTGAAACAATTGCATGGACAAATTTCAGACTATTTGATCACAATCGTAGATTAAAAACAGGTAAATCCTTATTTATTATCTAGGGTATGCATAAAATAAACTTATGGGAGTCGCATTTTTCCGATAATTCTTATTTCAGCTGGGTAGAAAATCCAGATATTAATTCTCCTAACGTAAGTTTTGAGTTAGAAACTTTTGTTGAACCTGTAATCCATCCAATTATAGAGTCTGTAAATTCTTCTTGCAATCCGAATTCATACATGATAAATGAATCTGACAATAAAAAAATAAGTGAAATAGGAGAAAAATCACCGTTTGAAGAATTAAATAATTACGATAAGGAAGTACTATGGAGCAACCGTTATGCAATCACTCAGATTCCCTCGATTATACCGAAACTACTTTCATGTGTTGATTATAAAAATTCTTATCATGTGAAAGAACTGGAGAAAATTTTGAAATTAGCTAAAAATCTAAACCCTATTCAGGCACTTGAGTTATTAACAGGAAATTTCTTGAATGAGAACATCAGAAAATTCGCTGTGAATTGTTTAGAAGAAGCAAATCATTATGAGATTAAAGATTATATCATTCAATTAGTTCAAGCCTTGAAGTATGAAATTTACCATGACTCCTCACTCGCCAGATTTTTATTAAAGATAGCCATAAAGTATCCACTTACCGTTGGGCATAATCTTTTTTGGAATCTAAGATCTGAAATGTATAGTCCAAATGTTCAACAAAGATTCGGTCTTTATCTTGAAGTTTTTTTGAACAAAATCGGAAAGAATATGAGAAAAATCTTTGAAGATGAAGCTTGGCTTATTAAATCCCTCTTATCTGCTGCCGACATTCCTCATGATAAATCCCTTAAATCAAATGATGAAAAATTAGAAAAATTTAGGAATGCTCTAAGTGATTTAAATTCTCACATGACGAAATATGATATGGAAATATCAATCCCTTTAGATTTTAAGATGAGGGTGAAGAGATTCATCGTTGAAAAGTGTAAGGTTATGAAGTCCAAAAAAAAACCACTATGGCTTGTTTTTGAAAATTGCGATGAAAAAGGAGACAATATTGTAGTCATGTTTAAGAAAGGCGATGATTTGAGACAAGACATACTTACTCTTCAACTATTCAAAATAATGCAATTGATGTGGTTTGAAGAAAAAATTAATTTGAAGATGAGCTTATATAATGTCATATGCACCGGTTATTATCAAGGAATGTTGGAAATAGTTAAAGATTCAGAAACCTTAGCTACCGTTCATAAAGTTTATGGAGGTGCGACGGCTACATTTTCATGTAAACCACTTAAAAAATGGTTTACAAATAATGTGGTTTGTGGAGAAGAAGATTACATTGAAAACTTTTTATTATCGTCCGCGGCTTATTCTGTGGCAACTTTTGTGTTAGGAATAGGAGACAGACACAACGACAACATAATGGTTAAGAAAAATGGAGAGCTATTTCACATTGATTTTGGACACTTCTTAGGCCATTTCAAATACAAATATGGATTTAAAAGAGAAAGGGCACCTTTTGTTTTTACTGAAGAATTTAGACATGTTTTAGGAGGAAAAAATGGCACTCAGTATAAAAATTATTTTTATCTTTAGATATCAAAAATTCAAAGAGATTATTTTTGATTCTTACCATGTGCTTAGAAAAAATGTCGATGGGTTGGTTACTTTACTTAGAATGATGTTATGTTGTGAGCTTGAAGAACTTACTGAAAAATCTATAAGTATTTATTAATAATTTATTTACTTCAGGATTTTTAGAATCATCACTAGCATTAAACTTAGAAAAGAGTAAGGCCAAATATTTCCTTAAAGAAAAACTTGATGAATCTTTGAATTCCTTATCTACTAAATTAAATTTTGCAATACATGTTATAGCAAATAAATAAAATTTTATTTAGTTTTGATGATTATGGATATTTTTGATTAAATTCATAAATCGAAGTATTCTTTAAAAATTATAGTATAAGATTGAATACTTTCCAATTTAACAAAGATTATTTATATAATAGAAAAATATTTAATAAAAATTTTAAAATAAATTAATTTAAATGCCACAAAATGATAACCATCATGAAATTCCTTCAGAAAAAAAATTAAATCACTGGGAACAAGAACTGCTTAAACCTTCCTTAAAAGAGCCACCTTTTAAGAAGAAAAGTGAATGGATAAAGCCATTGACGATTTTTCATACTCTTGCATTTAGAGGTACTAATTAAGATGATTGAATCAATTTAGGATTGGATAAAAAGGATTATTATGAACCTCCTGAATATGATGCTTGGGATCATCAAGCTTGGAATACTGATAGATACGCGAGAATGATTCCTCGTTGTGCTAATTATCACATAGATCTTCAAAAATGTCATCAATACTTAAAGGCCGAATATCCTTTAGTAAAGACATCATTTATCCATAGAAAGGATTATTGTTGGAAAATACAAGACAATTATTCTAATTGCAAAAGAACATTGTAAATTTCAAATTAATCTTTTAGCATTCGTAAAAATATGAAACATGTTCATAATTTCTCTGTGTTCCCTGAGGATCATTAAATTTGTTAAGAACAAAAATAGAAATTTAAATATGAAATTTAATCAATAAAACTATAGTTTAATTAAAAGAATTTAATTCATAATATAAATCAAAATTGCCTTCTATTATTGAGATTATTGAAAAATGGTCTATAACCCCCTGGTTTAATTGGTAAGAACCAATGTATACCAAATCCTCCACCGAAGGTTTCATTTAGTACTTCAGACACGTCTCTCTATTACAATTACTATTATTTTATTACCTTTTCAAGGAATTTCTTTTGTTTCATATCAACCACTAATTTGAATAAATTAAAATAAAATATTTACAAGTCGTATCGTTATAAATTAAATTCCATTGATTCCATAACATTGTGTTTGTAAATATAAAAAAGATCAAACAAAATACAAGCTGAATAGCAACAATAAATATCGAAAGGCTACTAGAAAGAAATCTATTATTATTGAATTTTTACAAATATTTACTCCTTCTTATTCTTATATATTAGATAATAACATGATATAAATCCTGACAAGGAGCAACCTAACATACAGTAGTAATTGAATTGAATGAAAAATTTCTGATTAAACTGGCCGACACAATTATTAATCCAAGGACAATGATGATTTCTTTTTATTATGCATCCTCTACAAAAAGAACAATGGTGAACTCCGGGAGTCTTTACTACAAAGCATTTATCACATCTCTTTAATTCAATTTTATAATCTTTGCTTATTCTTTCTTTAACCTGTTCTGTTATACTAGTAATTGCCTCGTAAGGATAGTCATCATCATCGGAATTTTCACTATCTGACTCTTCATCTTTTTTATCTTCCTCATCCATTTTTTCAAATAGCATCTTACCGTAAGATTGATTGAATTTTTCTGCTCTTTTTATGGGTATTTCATGAAGATTTATGTAAAATTCCAACAAAACCGAATTTATTTCATGAGTTAATTTTCCTGGATCAGAATAACTTGCCTTGTAATGACTCCAAATTGCTAAAATTGTTAGTATAAAAAATAAAATCTTTAGATAGCCTAGATAGGTTAATGTATCTGAATCAAATGCAAATAAGACTCCGAAGATTTGTGTTACTATTGCAACATAGGTCGAGGAAAATAGAATTTTACTAAATAAATTTCTATCAATTTCCATTAATTAAATTTTATTTAATTATTATAAAAATTAATTGTCACAAAAATCAACTCATTTAATAAAATTAAATATTATTGTATCAAAAATTGACTAAATAATAAATATATCCCCTGTTATATTTAAATATATAACTTATTAATAAATCTTATTTAATATAATAAATAAAAAAAAATTTTTTACTAATTATTTAGGCCTCATAGGTCCTTATATAAATAAAAAATTTTACTTAATAAATCCCATTATATATAGAGTTATTTAATTTATAATAAGGAAAAATAAATATTTCTTCATTTTTCATTAAATATTTTATATTAATTTAATATATTATAAGAGAATAAAAATGTGAGTGTCAAAGAGTGATTTGCAGTAAGGGGATGGGGGATTGGGGATTGGGGATTGGGGATTGGGCCAATCCCCAATCCCCAATCCCCAATCCCCAAAACAGCTGTGAAATTCAAAAAATTTTTTCATAATACCTCAAACAATTAAAAATATTTAATTCTTGTTATTATTATCTGTTATATTTGTTATAAAAAAATAATTTTTTTTCTAAAAATCATAAATTAAATCAATCTTCAAAATCAAAGAAATCGCACGAAATTTTTAATGTAAGTAAATTTTCTTTTAAATTTATTAAATAAAAAATACTATAGTTGTCTATAATTATATTTATAATATATTAATTTTGATGAATGTATCACAACCCAAACATTTCGAATTGCTTAAAATAAATTTCGAAATAAAAAGGATAAACACAGATTTATTTTTAGAAAATCAGGATTTTTTTAATGATTATACGTGCATTATTTGCAATTATGTTTATCATAATCCAAAAATGTGTTCCAAATGCGAAAATATGATATGTGAAGATTGCATAAATGATTGGCTACGCAGCAATGTTTCATGCCCTATATGCAGATCTGATTTTGTATCATACCCTGTGGCCAAATTGATAAAGAAAACAATAGATTCTTTTAAATTAAAATGTCCAAATTCTATCTCAGGATGTGATAAAATTATTAAAAGGGAAGATGCAATAAATCATATGAATATTTGCATTTACACACCTCGAGAAGCCAAGTGCTTAGGATGTAATAAATTAATTCCAACTACAATCCAAGAAAAGGAAATAAAAGACCATGTACATGAATGCGAAGATATCGAAGAAAGTTGTGAATTTTGTAAAGAATTTTTCAAAAGAAAATTTAAAACAACTCATGAAAAGGTAGAGTGCAAATTCCGACCATTTAAGTGTGATGTTTGTAAAAAGGAATTTGATAAAATGCAACTCATCAAGCATCTTAGAGAGGAGTGCGCCGTGAATTCGATTAAAATTATAGAAGAAGAATATAAAGAGATGAAGGAACTTAAATTAGAAAATGAAAAGATGAAGGAAAAACTCGAATTTGAATTAGAAAAATCCAATTTAATCAAAATTGAATTAGGGAAACTTCGAAATTCTAAAATATTAACCGACCAGAATTCTAATGAATTCTTGATTATTAGAAGGTATAAGATAAATCCAGAGGAAATAATTTGCGTCATCGAGTTGAAATCATCCCTGCATAAAAATAGATTTATGACTGGTAATAGTGATGGAACCATCGCATTATGGAGCCCAAACTCTTCATCATGTATTTCAAAGCTAGAAGGTCACTCTAGTTTAGTATCATGTTTAATTCAAATAAATTCGAAAAGAGATGAATCAAAAGTTTTAAGTGGTAGCGGAGATAATTTGATTAAAATATGGAATATTGATGAAATGATTTGCCATGGTAATTTAATAGGGCACACTGGACAAGTAAATTCTTTAATTCATTTGAAATGGGAAAGAAACGATACCACGATTCTGAGCGGAAGTAGCGACGGAACTGTTAGAGTATGGGAAATAGAAACCAAAGAATGTCTCAAAACAATATCAACTAACGGTGTTTTTATAAGTTCTTTACTTCAAATAAGTTTAAATGAAGGTTTAGTCGCTGTGGGAAGTGGCGAAAATTGTATAAAAATTTTGAATGTTGATTCAGGTGTGATATTATCTCAATTAAAAGGTCATAACGACTGCATATATTGTATGATAAAGATTGAATGGAATAGGGATGACAAAACTATTATGAGTGGCAGTTGGGACAATTTAATAAAATTATGGAATACAGAAACAGAAAAATGCCTGATGACTTTGAAAGGACATTCTAGTTGGATTTCAAATTTAGTTCAAATGAAATGGACTAGAGATGAAGTTACAGTACTGAGTGGAAGTTTCGATAAAACAATTAAAATTTGGAATATAGATATTGGAGAATGTATTGGTACATTAAAAGCCCATAATAACTATATAAGTTGTCTTACTCAATTAAGATGGAATGAAGA